>ENA-OQJC01000372-OQJC01000372.1-human-gut-metagenome-genome-assembly--contig:-NODE-372-length-13730-cov-4.095420_pt1 | contig 13730 bp, 15 predicted proteins | sample MGYA00242600_ERZ504766 | MGnify/ENA primary metagenome ERZ504766 (study PRJEB26092, sample SAMD00036364) | human gut metagenome | host: Homo sapiens | study: EMG produced TPA metagenomics assembly of...
CGAATCGATAATTAGCATACTACTTAGGAGGAATATCATGCCGAACATAGAATTGCTTGAGAAATCTATGCCTGTCGCACCTATTCGTATCGCTGCGCTGGAGGGCTGCCGCGAACTTGCAGAGGAGGTAGACAGAAACCTGGTAAAATTCCGTAAGGAACTTGTAGAAAAGAAGGGCCTTGACAATGTTCCACAGGGATACAGCGAAGACTCTTTTATCGTGGAGTGCGAATGTCCGCGTTTCGGTACCGGTGAAGGTAAGGGAATCATTAAGGAATCTGTCCGAGGAACCGACCTTTACATTATGGTAGACGTTACCAACTACAGTTCCACATACACTGTCTGCGGTCACGAGAACCACATGTCTCCGGATAACCATTTTCAGGATCTGAAGAGAATTATTTCCGCAGCTACAGGTAAGGCACATCGTATCAATGTAATCATGCCATTCCTTTATGAAGGCCGTCAGCACAGACGTAAGAAGAGAGAATCTCTTGACTGCGCACTGGCACTTCGTGAATTAAGTGATATGGGCGTATCCAATATCATCACGTTTGATGCTCATGACCGCGTGTGCAGAACTCCATTCCGTTAAATGGTTTTGACAACTTTTTCCCAACCTATCAGTTCCTGAAAGCTCTGATAAAGAACGTTGACAATTTCCAGGTTGACAATGGATCATCTCATGATCATCAGTCCGGATGAGGGTGCTATGTCCAGAGCCGTATATTTTTCCAATATTCTGGGTGTTGATATGGGCATGTATTACAAACGCCTTGACTACTCCAAGAATGTAGGAGGAAGACATCCGATTGCAGCCTATGAGTTCCTTGGTCCAAATGTAGCAGGCAAGGATATGATCCTGATTGATGACATGATCTCTTCTGGTGACACTATCCTGAAGATTGCTTCTCTTCTTAAGGACAGGGGTGCCGGCAGAATTTACCTTTGCTCCACTTTCGGTCTGTTTACAGACAACCTTAGAAATTCGATGAAGCACATGCTGCTGGCGTGTTTGACAAGCTTCTCACTACCAATATGGTATATCAGTCTGAGGAACTTCTTGCAAAACCATATTACATTTCCTGTGATATGAGCAAATACATTGCACTGATCATTGATACACTGAATCATGATATGTCTGTAAGCCATCTGCTGAATCCAGTTGACAGGATTAAACGCTGTGTAAACAAATATATGGCACAGTATGAGAAATAAATAAAATAATTTGAGGCTGACCCTTCCAGGTGTCAGCCTCTTGTTTTGTTATCATTTATTTGTAACTGTTCAGTATCCTGTAACAGATGGAGAAGAGTTACATTTATTCCAGGTAAAGGAGAAAACAGATAATGGCTGAATCAATGAAAGATTACGAAACAGAACTGGAAGCCTCTTTTAAGAAAATTGAAGAAGGGGATATTCTTACAGGAACTGTCATCAGTGTAGATGAAAAAGAAGTTGTGGTAGATCTGAAGTATTATGCGGAAGGCATTATTCCGGCAGAGGATTACAGCAGAGAACCGGGATTTTCTTTAAAGGAACAGGTGAATGTGGGAGATGAAGTTTCTGCGACTGTTGTGAGTAAAGACGATGGAAATGGAAATATTCTGTTGTCCAGAACAGAAGCAGCAGATGTGCTTGCATGGGATAAGCTGAAAGAATTAAAGGATTCAAAAGAAGTAATTGATGTGGTGGTAAAAGGCATTGTAAATGGCGGCGTGATCGCCTATGTAGAAGGTGTACGTGGATTTATTCCCGCCTCAAAGCTTGCCCTGAATTATGTGGAGGATACAAACGAATATCTGAACAAACCAATCCAGGTTCAGGTTTTCGATATTGATAAAGAAAAAGGAAGATTAATTCTCTCTGCAAAGGAAATATTAAGAGAAAAAGCAGAAGAGGAGAGAAAAACAAAAATCTCCAATGTGCAGGTCGGACTTGTAACAGAAGGTGTTGTTGAGAGCTTACAGCCATATGGTGCATTCGTAGATCTGGGAAATGGTCTGTCAGGTCTGGTTCATATTTCACAGATCTGTGAGAAGAGAATTAAGAAACCATCAGAAGTTCTGACAGTTGGAGATAAAGTAAAGGTAAAAGTAACTGCTGTCAAAGATGGAAAATTAAGTCTGAGCATCAAAGAGGCAACAGATATGATGGCTAAGGAAATTGAGGAGGAAGTGATCGAGCTTCCAGATTCAAAGGAAGAGGCTTCCACATCTCTTGGCGCACTTTTTGCAAACATCAAATTAGATAATTGAGGTTAGAATCTGTATGAGAAATCAGGAAAAAATATTTGTAATAGGTCACAAGAATCCGGATACGGATTCCATCTGTTCAGCAATTGCCTATGCGGACATCAAAAACAGGACTTCTCAGAAGGTGAAATACATTCCAAAGCGTGCAGGACAGATCAATGAAGAGACAGAATATGTGTTAAATCGTTTCGGCATGCAGCCGCCGGGATATCTGTCTAACATTGGAACACAGATAAAAGATATGGATATCCGTATGAGTCCGGAAGCTGATAAGAGTATGTCCCTGAAAAATGCATGGGATCTGATGATGGAGAAAAGTATCGTATCTCTTCCAATCAGAGACAGAGAAGGACAGCTGGAAGGTCTGATCACAATCGGTGATATTGCTAAGACTTATATGGATACAACGGACAGTTATCTGCTGTCAAGAGCGAAGACACAGTACAGAAGAATTGCCGAGACAATTGCAGGTACCGTAGTAGAGGGAAATGAGCATGGATATTTTACAAAAGGAAAAGTTCTGGTGGGAACTGCAAATCCGGAAATGCTCAAAGCCTATATTGAACCGGATGACCTGATAATCATGGGAGACAGAGAAGAGGATCATCTTCAGGCGATTGCGCAGAATGTTAGCTGTATTATCGTTGGTATGGGAATTGAAGTCAGCGAAAAGGTGATAAAGCTTGCTCATGAGAGAGAAATTGTAATTATTATGTCTCCGTATGATACATTTACGATCGCAAGACTGATCAACCAGAGTATTCCTGTACGGTATATTATGAAAACAGATAATCTGGTTACTTTTAATACAGAGGATTTTACGGATGATATTCAGAATGAGATGATCAAACACCGTCATCGTGCGTTCCCTGTAATTAACAAAAAGGGAAAATGTATCGGAACAATTTCCCGAAGAAATTTTCTGGATATGCACAGGAAAAAAGTAGCACTTGTGGACCATAATGAGAAAGATCAGGCAGTTGACAATATCGATAAAGCTGAAATCGTGGAGATTATTGACCATCATAAACTGGGTTCTCTGGAAACTATGGTACCGATTTCTTTCAGAAATCAGCCGGTTGGATGTACAGCAACGATTCTGTATGAAATGTATGGGGAGCAGAAACTTGAGATTTCACCGAGTATTGCGGGGCTTCTCTGTGCTGCGATTATTTCAGATACACTGATGTTCCGTTCACCTACCTGCACATTATCTGACAAGATGGCGGCAGGTGCGCTGGCACTTATTGCAGGAATCAATATTGAGCAGTTTGCAAAAGAGATGTTTAAAGCAGGAAGTAACCTGAAAGACAAATCACCGGAAGAAATTTTCTATCAGGATTATAAGAAATTTATTGCTGAGGATGAGATCAACTTTGGTGTTGGACAGATCAGTTCTATGGACAGCGATGAGCTGGCAGAAATCAAAGAGCGTCTGGTTCCGTTTATGGTCAGCGAGTGTGGCCGTCATGGTGTTACCCGCGTATTCTTTATGCTTACCAATATTATTGAGGAATCTACAGAGCTTCTCTATTATGGTGAGGGAAGTGAGGAAATGGCACGTATTGCTTTTCATATGGAGCCAAAGGATGGTGTATTTGATCTGAAAGGCGTTGTTTCACGTAAGAAACAGCTGATTCCGGCACTTATGGAAGCTGCACAGGCCGGACAGAACGATTACAACTGATGGCAGCAGACAGAATAGCTGAGGATAATAAGAAATGGAAAAAGAAACCTGGAAAGCAGGAAATATGCTTTATCCACTTCCGGCAGTTATGGTAAGTGTTTCTGACGGAGAGGGGAATGACAATATTATTACAGTTGCATGGGCAGGAACTGTCTGCACGAATCCGCCGATGGTGTCTATTTCTGTGCGGCCATCCCGTTTTTCCTATGATATGCTCAGAAAGACGGGAGAATTTGTAATAAATCTGACAACAGAGAAACTGGCATATGCAACGGATTACTGTGGAGTCCGTTCCGGCAGGGATGTTGATAAATTTAAAGAAATGAAGCTTACCAAAGAGAAGGCGGATTTTGTGAAAGTTCCCATGATCGCAGAATCTCCGGTGAGTATTGAATGCAAAGTAAGGCAGGTTCTGGAATTGGGTTCCCACCATATGTTTCTGGCGGATGTGCTTGCAGTTCATGCTGATCCGCAGTATATGGACGAGAAGAAGAAATTTCATCTGAATGATGCGAAACCTCTGGTGTATTCTCATGGTGAATATCTGGGAATTGGTAAAAAACTGGGAACATTTGGATACAGCGTTAAAAAAGAAGAAAAATACCGGAAAAAGAAACAGTAATACCGCAATTTGCAGACGCAGACAATGTATGATAAAATAGAAAGGAACATAAACAATGAATAATGTGACATTAATAGGAATGCCGGTTCAGGAAAAGTACAATAGGAGTTATTCTTGCAAAAGCATTGAGATATGAATTTTCTGGATTCGGATCTTCTGATACAGAAACAGGAGAAAAGAAAGCTTTCAGAGATCATAGAGCAGGACGGACCGGAAAAATTTAAGGAAATTGAAAATCAGGTTAATGCAGACATTCATGTGACAGATACGGTCATTGCACCCGGCGGAAGTGTTATTTACTGTGATGAGGCAATGGAACATCTGAAGTCTATAGGTAAGGTTATATATCTTAAATTATCACTGGAATCTTTATCCAAAAGACTGGGAAATCTGAAAGGCCGCGGAGTTCTGTTAAAGGACGGTCAGAGCCTGAAAGATCTGTATGAGGAACGTGTACCTCTGTACGAGAAATATGCAGATATTACCATTGATGAAGAGGGGAAAGATTTGGATGAAAGTCTTCGGGCAATTCTGGAGATAATACATATCAAAGAGCAGGGAAAGTGATTATTACAGCTCGGGAAAAGGACAGTGGTAAATAATTTTTGTTTACAAATGATAAATATATGATATAATATACAACTGACTTTAAAATAGGATGATCGTTTAGTATAAACATATATGCATTTGAAACAGAAGTTACATGTTCGCAGAAAACGAAAAACAGAGTGAACAGTGACCATTAATTCTGCTCATGGAGTGAAAATAAATAAGAGGTGTGATATGGAACAGTATGTTATAAAAGGAGGCAACCCTTTAGTCGGTGAAGTTGAGATTGCCGGTGCCAAGAATGCGGCACTTGCTATTCTTGCAGCAGCCATAATGACTGATGAGACGATTCTGATAGAGAATTTGCCGGATGTAAGGGATATCAATGTATTGCTTGAAGCGATCGCTGGTATTGGAGCACAGGTAGACCGTATTGATAAATCTACTGTGAAGATTAACGGATCTACAATTGGAGATGTAAGTGTTGATTATGAATATATCAAGAAGATCAGAGCTTCCTACTATCTGCTGGGAGCACTTCTTGGTAAGTATAAACATGCAGAGGTACCGCTTCCAGGTGGATGCAACATCGGAAGCCGTCCGATCGACCAGCATCTGAAGGGATTCAGAGCGCTTGGTGCAGATGTAGATATCATGCATGGAGCAATTGTTGCGAAAGCAGATGAACTTCATGGAAGCCATATTTTCCTTGACGTTGTTTCTGTAGGTGCAACGATCAATATTATGATGGCAGCCTCATTGGCTCCGGGACGTACTATTTTGGAAAATGCCGCAAGAGAACCGCATGTAGTTGACGTTGCCAACTTCCTGAACAGTATGGGGGCAAATATTAAAGGTGCAGGTACAGATGTGATCCGTATTAAAGGTGTGGAGAAGCTCCACCGTACAGAGTATTCTATTATTCCGGATCAGATCGAGGCAGGTACATTTATGTTTGCTGCGGCAGCAACAGGCGGAGATGTAACAGTTAAGAATGTAATTCCGAAGCATCTGGAAGCAACTACGGCTAAACTTGAAGAAATTGGATGTGAGGTTGAGGAATTTGATGATGCAGTTCGTGTACGTGCACCAAAGAGACTTCACCGTACTCATGTAAAGACTCTTCCATATCCCGGATATCCTACAGATATGCAGCCACAGATTGCTGTAACTCTGGCACTTGCAGAGGGAACCAGTATTGTAACAGAGAGTATTTTTGAGAACAGATTCAAGTATGCGGACGAACTTTCACGTATGGGAGCAAACATCAAAGTTGAGGGAAATTCAGCAATTATTGATGGTGTGAAGAAGCTTACAGGTGCGAGAGTAAGTGCACCGGATCTGCGTGCAGGTGCAGCCCTGGTGATCGCAGGTCTTGCAGCAGATGGAATCACAGTTGTTGATGATATCGTATATATCCAGAGAGGATACGAGAATTTTGAAGATAAGCTGAGATCTCTCGGTGCTGAGATTGAGAGAGTATCCAATGAGAAAGAAATCCAGAAATTCCGTCTCAGGGTGGGATGATAAAAAATACCAAAAAATTACTTGACATTTGTAAGGGTTAAGTATATTGTATGATATGCAGCAATCTTAATTAATGCAAGTTAATAATTAGTAATAGCCTTTTATTCAGAGTGGTGGAGATACAAAGGATCTGCGAAGCCACGGCAACCCCTGTTTGTGTAGGAAGGTGCCAACCTGAGCGAGTGATCGAACAATAAGAGGATTGTTGAGATAATCAGACAGTCCGATTACTTCGGGCTGTTTCTTTTTGTTAACGGAAAAGTATCAGCGGAGAGAAATAATCTGTTGATACAGTACATAAATGGCTGTGGGTTATTCTGCGGTCGGGAAACAATTGTAAATGAATAAAAAAGGAGAACACAATGGAGAAAATTTTATTTACTTCTGAATCTGTAACTGAAGGCCATCCGGATAAAATGTGTGATGCTATTTCCGATGCTATTCTTGACGCTCTTATGGAAAAAGATCCTATGAGTCGTGTTGCATGTGAAACTGCTACAACTACAGGTCTTGTACTTGTTATGGGTGAGATTACAACAAATGCATATGTTGATATCCAGAAAATCGTAAGAGATACTATCCGCGAAATCGGATATACACGTGGAAAATATGGATTTGATGCTGATACATGTGCAGTTATCACAGCAATCGATGAACAGTCTGCTGATATCGCTCTTGGCGTAGATAAAGCTCTTGAAGCAAAAATGGGTGAAGATGAAATTGATGCTATCGGAGCAGGTGACCAGGGTATCCAGTTTGGTTATGCTTCCAATGAGACAGAAGAGTATATGCCATATGCCATCAACATGGCACACAAACTTGCACGTCAGTTAACGAAGATCCGTAAAGACGGTACATTAAAATATTTAAGACCGGACGGAAAAACACAGGTTACTGTAGAATATGATGAAGCCGGAAAACCAATCCGTATCGATGCAGTAGTATGCTCTACACAGCATGATCCGGATGTAACTCAGGAGCAGATCCATGAGGACATTAAGAAATACGTTTTCGATGAGATCATTCCGGCAGATATGGTAGATGAGAACACAAAATATTTCATCAACCCAACAGGACGTTTCGTGATCGGCGGACCTCATGGTGACAGCGGACTTACCGGACGTAAGATCATCGTTGATACTTACGGTGGAACCGGACGTCATGGCGGCGGTGCTTTCTCCGGTAAAGACTGTACAAAGGTAGACCGTTCCGCAGCGTATGCTGCACGTTATGTTGCAAAAAATATTGTTGCAGCAGGTCTTGCAGATAAATGTGAGATTCAGCTTTCCTATGCGATCGGTGTTGCTCATCCGACATCTATCCACGTAGAAACATTCGGAACCGGTAAACTTTCTGATACAAAGCTGGTTGAGATCATTCGTGAGAACTTTGACCTTCGCCCGGCGGGAATTATCAAGATGCTTGATCTGAGAAGACCGATTTACAGACAGACAGCTGCTTATGGACATTTCGGACGTACGGATGTAGACCTTCCATGGGAGCATCTGGACAAAGTTGATGACCTTAAGAAATACCTTGCTTAAATAAGAAAATCGTAACTGTTCAGTACTTGCACAGACAGTGGAATGCTGAATAATTACAGAATATCACAAAAATTGCAGTGCAATGGGATAAAACAGGAATTATCTGAAAGAACAGGACAGATGATTCCTGTTCTTTTTATAGAAAATTTAGATATGTAAAACAGACTTTATGATATAATGCTTGCAGAGGGCAAAATTATAGAAACCTTATAAATCAACAGATAAAGGATGATCGGGATGAAGTTAAAACAAGGATTATAGTTGGATTCGGTATGAGTATTCTGGTTCCTCTGCTTTTATTTTCGGCAACTTTGTACGGATTAGGTCACACAAAGTTTGCACAGCAGACAAAGGATTCTTCGGAAGTGGTGTATGATATTTCAGTAGGGGAATCCACCCACAGCCAGACACAGGTAAGGATTATTGCAAAAGATCTGCTGTTTACTGCGACGGTAATATTAGTATTCACAGCTTTATCTATTGGATTATGGATTTACAGAAGTATTGCCACACCGCTGGTTAAATTAAAGAAAGCCACTCAGAATATTAAAGAGGGAAATCTTGATTTTGTTCTGGAAGTAGATGGTGACGATGAGTTTTCGGAACTTTGCCGGGATTTTGAGGAGATGAGAAAGCGGCTGAAGGAATCAGCAGAAGAGAAAGTTCTTATGGATAAAGAAAATAAAGAACTTATCAGCAATATTTCTCATGATCTTAAGACGCCGATCACAGCGGTAAAGGGATATGTAGAGGGGATTATGGACGGCGTAGCGGATACGCCGGAGAAAATAGACCGTTATGTGAAGACTATTTATAATAAGACGAATGAGATGGATCATCTGATCAATGAGCTGACTTTTTATTCAAAGATTGATACCAACAGAATTCCATATACTTTCAGTAAACTGAATGTAGAAGATTATTTCAGTGATTGCGCAGAAGAAGTAGGACTGGAACTGGAAACGAGAGGAATTGAACTGGTATATGCCAATTATGTTGAGGATAATGTGCAGGTGATCGCAGATGGAGAACAGATTCGCCGTGTTATTCATAACATTATCAGCAATGCTATCAAATATATGGATAAACCGAAAGGTATCATCCAGATTCGCGTAAAGGATGTGGGAGATTTTATCCAGGTTGAAATTGAAGATAATGGAAAAGGAATTGCAGCAAAGGATCTGCCGTCTATTTTTGATCGTTTTTACAGAACAGATGTGTCCAGAAATTCATCCAAGGGTGGAAGCGGAATCGGGCTTTCCATTGTAAAGAAGATCCTGGAGGATCATGGAGGAAAGGTCTGGGCAACAAGCAGGCTTGGAATCGGCACAATTATGTATTTTGTACTTAGAAAGTATCAGGAGGTACCAATGAAATGAGCAGAATTTTAATTATAGAAGATGAAGAGGCAATTGCAGATCTGGAGAAGGATTATCTGGAGCTTTCCGGATTTGAAGTTGAAATCTGCAACAGAGGAGACACCGGACTGACGCGTGCGCTGAATGAGGAGTTTGACCTGATTATTCTGGATCTGATGCTTCCGGAAGTGGATGGCTTTGATATCTGCAGGCAGGTAAGACAGGAAAAAAATAACTCCTATCATCATGGTATCTGCAAAGAAAGATGACATAGATAAAATCAGAGGTCTGGGACTGGGGGCAGATGATTACATGACAAAACCATTCAGTCCAAGTGAACTGGTAGCCAGAGTTAAGGCACATATGGACAGATATAATCGTCTGATCGGTTCCAATGTACGCAAAAATGATATTGTGGAGATCCGCGGGATCAAGATTGATAAGACTGCACGCCGCGTATGGGTAAACGGAGAGGAGAAAACATTTACTTCCAAGGAATATGATCTGCTTACCTTCCTTGCAGAGAATCCGAACAGAGTGTTTACCAAGGAAGAGTTGTTCCGGGAAATCTGGGATATGGAATCTGTGGGAGATATTGCAACAGTCACTGTCCATATCAAGAAGATCCGGGAGAAAATTGAATTTAATACTGCAAAACCTCAGTATATTGAAACAATCTGGGGCGTAGGATACAGATTTAAAGTTTAACTGAATCAGGGAAGTTCCATATTTCAGGCACGAAAAGGCAATAATCAGTGGGAAATTTGGAACGCAAGATTGTTCGAGAAATCAACTTGTTGGCACAATAGTATAAAAGGAAAAAAATGGAAAGATTATATAAAAAATTAGAAAGCTATGGGCAGTCTGACTATTATCCGTTTCACATGCCGGGGCATAAGAGAAACAGGGCATCTTCAGCAGATGATTTTCTTTTTGAGAGAGATATTACAGAGATTTCAGGATTTGACAATCTTCATCATGCGGAAGGAATTTTGAAAGAAGCACAGGAATATGCAGCTCAGATTTATGGGACAAAGAAATGTTTCTTCAGTGTAAATGGAAGTACGGCGGCTCTTCTGGCAGCAGTCAGTGCAAGTGTAAATAAAGGTGGGAAGATACTTGTCGCGAGGAACTGTCACAAGGCTGTTTACCATGCATTGTATTTACGTGAGCTTCAGCCGGTCTATATTTATCCACATGAAGATCAGAGACTGGGGATAAACGGAGGAATTTCCCCTGAACGTGTGGAAAGATATCTGGAAGAAAATACGGATGTGCAGGCTTTTCTGCTTACTTCGCCTACATATGACGGCGTTGTGTCTGATATAAAGACAATTGCAGAAGTTGTACACAGACATAAGATTCCTCTTATTGTGGATGAAGCACATGGTGCACATCTTCATTATTCTAAATATTTTCCGGTGTCTGCTGCTGATCTGGGAGCTGACATTGTAATACAGAGTTTCCATAAAACGCTGCCATCTATGACTCAGACGGCGGTGCTTCATATATGCAGTGATATGGCAGATGTGGAAAAGATAAAGAGATTTATGGGGATTTACCAGACCAGCAGTCCGTCGTATATTCTGATGGCGAGTATGGATGCATGTATGGATAAACTGAGAAAAGACGGGCAGCAAATGTTTCGTGAATTTACCTTCAATCTGGAGAAGGCCAGACAGCGTCTTTCAAAGTGTGAAAAAATAAAACTGATTGAAGGTTCTATGATCGAAGGCAGTGGAATCTATGATTTTGACAGATCCAAGCTGTTGTTCTCCACAGTCGGAACTTCTGTTAACGGACACCTTCTCCATCAGATACTTCGTGACAGATATCACATTGAAATGGAAATGGCGGCTGAGAAATATGTTCTTGGAATTGCAGCAGTGGGAGATACAGAAGAGGGATTTGAGAGACTGTGTACTGCAATTGAAGAGATTGATGCAGAGATACAGCAAACAGATGAGTCGGAGGAATCGCAGTATCATACTTCTCATGCGAGAATGACACAGCTTATGACAATTTCTCAGGCAGTGGATGCGCAGCAAAGGCGATATTCTCTGAAAGAAAGTGTTGGCAAAGTCAGTGCAGAGTTTGCTTATCTGTATCCGCCCGGAATTCCGATTATTGTGCCGGGAGAGCAGATAACTGGACAATTTGTAAGAAATGTGAGAAGATACATGGAACAGGGACTGGAAGTACAGGGACTCAGTGATACATCTGCTGAAACAATCTGCGTAGCTGCCCGAAATGAAATTGGACAGGAAGAATACAGTCCGGCAAAGGAATAACATAACAGATATGGGAAAGATTTTTTACATCATGGGAAAGAGTGCATCCGGAAAAGACAGAATCTATTCACTTCTGGCCGCACATAAAGAATTGAATCTGAAAACACTTATTCTGTATACAACCCGCCCGATCAGGGTAGGAGAGCAGGATGGAAAAAATTATTATTTTGTAGATGACGGAAAACTGGAAGAATTCAGAAAAAACGGAAATCTTATCGAGGAGAGAGCATATCATACGGTTTATGGGATATGGACTTATTTCACTGCAGATGATGGTCAGGTGAACCTTGCAGATTCCGATTATCTGGGAATCGGTACTCTGGAGTCATTTAAAAAGATGCGTAAATACTATGGGGAAGATGCAGTCTGTCCTGTTTATGTCCAGGTAGAAGATGGAGAAAGACTGAGTCGTGCTCTTAATAGAGAGAGAGAACAGAAAAATCCAAGATATGAGGAAATGTGTAGAAGATTTATTGCAGATCAGTCGGATTTTTCAGAGGAAAATATTCTGAACGCAGGGATAGAGAAACGTTTTCAGAATATAAATCTTGATGACTGTGTGAAAGAAATCGCAAATTATATAAAGTCTGTGCAATAGTTCTTCTTTTATGGTATAATATCTTACAAAACGGACTGGTGAGGTGATTCTTATGATGGGATTTAACAATATTATCGGACACGAAGAGATTATCGGACATTTAAAAAATGCAATAGAATCAGGAAAAATATCGCATTCGTATATTTTTACCGGCGAACCAGGTTCTGGTAAGAAGCTCCTCGCAGGGACTTTTGCGTCAACACTTCAGTGTGAGGCCGGAGGTACAGAACCCTGCCAGAAATGCGACTCCTGCAAAAAGGCGATGGGTAAGAATCATCCGGACATTATTATGGTCAGTCATGAGAAACCTGGAACGATCACAATTGACGAGATTAGAGATCAGGTGATCAATGATATAGATATCAGACCATATTACAGTCCTTACAAGATTTATATTATTGCAGATGCAGATCTTATGACACCACAGGCACAGAATGCTCTTCTTAAAACAATTGAAGAGCCGCCGGAATATGCAGTGATTCTTTTGCTGACTAATAATATCGGGGGACTGCTGCCGACTATTCAGTCAAGATGTGTTCGTCTTGATCTGAAGGTAGTGGATGACGGTCTTGTAAAGAAATATCTGATGGAGCATCTTCATGTTCCGGATTACCAGGCGGAGATTGACGCATCCTTTGCACAGGGCAGTATTGGAAGGGCAAAAGAAGCAGCTACTTCTCAGGAGTTTGCAGAGATGACTCAGAATGCACTGAGGATTCTTAAATATGCAAACACCATGGAAGTTTATGAACTGTCAGATGCGATTAAGAGTCTTTCTGAGGACAAACAGAATATCAACGATTATCTGGATATTTTCCAGTTCTGGTTCAGAGATGTCCTGATGTTTAAGGCAACACAGGAGATTGACAATCTGGTATTTAAACAGGAAATTAATTTTATCAGAGAACAGGCAAAGCAGCGTTCCTACGAGAATCTGGAGAACATTCTGGATTCTATTCAGAAGACAAAGGTACGTCTGAAAGCAAATGTTAATTTTGATCTGGCATTTGAATTGCTGTTCCTGACGATCAGGGAGAAATAGAATGACAAAAGTAGTAGGCGTGAGATTTCGTAATGTAGGCAAGATTTATTATTTCAGTCCTAAAGATTATGAAATTAAAACAGGCGATCACGTGATCGTGGAGACAGCCCGGGGAATTGAATACGGGAAAGTCGTACTTGCACCAAGAGAAGTAGATGAGGAAGATGTTGTTCACCCTCTCAAAGAAGTTCTTCGTGTGGCAACAAAGGAGGACGACGAGAGAGAGGCACAGAACAGAGTCAGAGAGAGGAGAGGAC
>ENA-OQJC01000376-OQJC01000376.1-human-gut-metagenome-genome-assembly--contig:-NODE-376-length-13669-cov-6.538104_pt1 | contig 13669 bp, 9 predicted proteins | sample MGYA00242600_ERZ504766 | MGnify/ENA primary metagenome ERZ504766 (study PRJEB26092, sample SAMD00036364) | human gut metagenome | host: Homo sapiens | study: EMG produced TPA metagenomics assembly of...
AATACATGCCTAAGCACAAGCCGCGCTACCTCATGGGCGTCGGCAACCCTACCACGCTCGTGCGCGGCGTGGGCGTGGGTATCGACATGTTCGACTGCGTGCTGCCGACGCGCACCGGCCGCATGGGCACGGCGTTTTCGAGCGAGGGTCGCCTCAACTTCCGCAACGCGCGTTTTGCGCACGACGACGGCCCCATCGATCCCACTTGCACCTGCCCGGTGTGCACGGGCGGCTACAGCCGCGCGCTCATTCGCCACATGGTCACGCAGAAGGAGATGCTCGGTGGCATTCTGCTGTCGATGCACAACATCTACTACCTGCTCAACCTTATGCAGCGTGCCCGCCAGGCCATTATCGAGGGCCGTTACGGCGCGTTCGTGAGCGACTGGATGAACAGCCCTGCGGCAGTGGATTACTAAGAGCCGCGACCGCCGACCGAAGCCTTGCAAGCACTTGATGCATCGTGGGTACCATATCGAATAGTTGATGTTCGGGCGGGTGTTTGACGCATGGCGTCGACCCCGCCCGTTTTTCTTTTTCTCGATAGGAGTACCCATGATTAAGAACGAGAATATCGAGGGCGAGCCTGCCTACGACGAGACGTACCGACGCGGTCCCGTGGTCATGCGCGGCCCCATGATTCCCAAGGACAACACCTACGCCAACCTGCTGGCGCCCGAGGACTCGACCGACTGGTTGCACACCGACCCCTGGCGCGTGCTGCGCATCCAGGCCGAGTTTGTCGATGGCTTTGGCGCACTTGCCGAGCTCGGGCCCGCTGTGACCATCTTCGGCAGCGCCCGCACGCCCAAGACCGATCCGCTCTATAAGGCGGCGCGCACGGTCGGCCGCAAAATCGCCCAGCGCGGCGTGGCGGTCATCACCGGTGGCGGCCCCGGCATCATGGAAGCGGCCAACAGGGGAGCGGCGAGCACCAACGGCAAGTCGGTCGGCTTGGGCATCGAGCTTCCGCACGAGCACGGGCTCAACAAATACGTGAACCTCGGCATGGACTTCCGTTACTTCTTTGTGCGTAAAACCATGTTCGTCAAATACAGCTCGGGCGCCATCGTGTTTCCCGGTGGTTTTGGCACGCTTGACGAGATGTTCGAGGTGCTCACGCTGGTGCAGACGCACAAGGTCAAGCGCATGCCGCTCGTTTTGGTGGGCACCGAGTACTGGCAGGGCCTGTTCGACTGGCTCAACGGCCCGGTGATGGACGCCGGCATGATCAGCCCGCTCGATCCGGAGCTCGTACACATCACCGACGACCTCAACGAGGCCGTCGACATCGCCCTGAGCGGGCTGATGTAGGGTAGCTAAAATGGGACGGAGCTAAAAAGACCGGTGCGTAACGTTGCGCACCACTCTTTTTAGCCCTGTCCCAAATGAGCTGCTTCTAAGTTGCGGTGGAATAGGGATTGATTTGCGGCTGATAAGCCAAAAACAGTCCCTATTCCACCGCAAGTGGTAAAGGTGCCCCTAGTGGATGGGCTGGTAGCGGGGACAGTAGCTAATGGCGATGGCGTCGACGCCTACATGGGTGGCGATGGTGCAGCCGATGGGGCCGGTGCCGGCGTCCACGTAGTTCTGGCCTGCGAGTGCTTGGTTGACGAGCTCCTGCTCCTCGGCGGCGCCGGTCGTGAGCACGCGCACGCTGGAGCCCGGATGTTCGGCCAAAAATGCGAGGCAATCGGCCATGGTGTTGGCGACGATGCGCTTGGCGCCGCGGCCCTTTTTGATGGCCTTGATCTCGCCCGATTTCCACTCCGGCGAAACGGCCAGGCGAATGTTGAGCATCTGCGTGAGCTGGCCGGCGAGTTTGGGCGCGCGGCCGTTCTTAACGAGGTTCTCGAGCGTGCGGGGAATCAGCAGCAGGTGGGCGTCGGGCAGCGTCGCGCGGATCTGCGCCTCGGTCTCGTCCAGGCTGCGGCCGTCCTCGCGCATGGCCAGCGCGTACTCCACCAGCAGGCCCTCGGCAGCCGAGCCGGTGCGCGAGTCGATGCAGCGCACGTCGAGCTCGTGGGTATCGGCAACCTGGCACGCGTTGGCGTAGCAGGCAGACCACTCGCTGCACAGCGAGATAAAGATGGCGCTGTCGTGGCCGTCGGCGAGCACGCGATCAAAGAGCGCCTTGAATTCGCCGGCGCTCGGCTGCGAGGTGTGCGGCAGCTGCTCGGAGCCGGCCATGCGCGCGACGTACTCCTGGGCGGTAATCTGCACCTGGTCGAGCAGATCCTCGCCCTCGATAATCACATGCAGCGGAATCACGTAAATGCCGAGCTCTTGGGCGCGGGCGGGGGAGATGTCCGACGTGGAGTCGGTTATGATGGCAAAAGACATAATTGCACCTTTCGTTGGGGCGCTTGCACGCCGCCTTCTGAGAGCAAAGTGCGACAAGTATAGTAGAGTCGTTCCACATTACTAGGTTCAATTGTTGAATAGTCAACAGTTTGAAGTGTCGGTGTGGAAATCGTCAACTGGGGAAGAGGAATGCCGATGGAGGCGTTGGAGATATACAGGCGGCCGGTCGTGTTGTTTGATTTCGATGGCACGGTGGCCGATACGGGCCGGGCGGTGATGACCTCGACGCGCAAGACGCTGGCTGCGCGCGGGTTTTCGGAGGCGCAGATGGGTGACCTGCGTCGCATGATCGGGCCGCCCCTGTGGAAGAGCTTTCACGACTTTTACGGCTTTTCCCGCGAGAAGTCGCTTGTGGTGGCCGACGAGTACCGCGCTTTTTTTGATGAGCTGGGACCGGAGGAGTATCCCGTTTTCGACGGGGTCCCCGAGTTGCTGAATGGGTTGGCCGCCCGGGGTAAGCGTATGGCCGTGGCGACGTCGCGCATGGAGGCCAAGTGCATCGACATGGTGCGTGAGCTCGGGCTCTCTCAGTTTGAGGTGGTGGTTGGCATGAATCCGCCGCAGGGCCGCGAGACCAAGGCCGATTCGGTCCGCGATGCCTTGGCGGCGCTTGGCGCGACGGCCGACGATGCCGTGATGATCGGCGATCGCTTTAACGACGTCGAGGGCGCGCACGCGATGGGCGTGCCGTGCATCGGCATCTATTCGGGCGCGGCGGCGCCGGGCGAGCACGAGGCGGCGGGTGCCGATGCGGTGGTGCACTCGGTGGCCGAGCTTGCTAAACTTTTCGCTATCTAATGATGTAATGTGAGGGGCGGGCGTGCCCGCTGCTCATTGGTAAGGAGGTCGTCCATGAATCAGGTGGAGCAGAGCGTTGCCGAGTATGTCGACGAGGTCTGGGAGGATGTCGTCGCCGATATCGAGCAGCTGGTGAGCTATCCGTCTGTTGCCGTTGCTGCCGATGCGGAACCCGGTGCGCCGTTTGGCCGCCCGGTCCGTGATGCGCTCGATTGCGCGCTCGGCATTGCGCAAAAGCTCGGCTACCAGACGAGCGATGACGAGGGCTATGTGGGCATTGCCGATATTCCGGGCCGCGGCGATAAGCAGCTCGCGACCATCTGCCATGTGGACGTGGTACCCGCTGGCCCCGGTTGGAACACCGACCCGTTTGCGATGGAGCGCCGCGAGGGCTGGCTGCTCGGCCGTGGCGTGATCGATGACAAGGGTCCGGCGGTGTTGTCGCTCTATGCCGGCGCCTACCTGCTCAAGCACGGCATTGTGCCGCGCTATACCTTCCGTGCGCTGCTGGGCTGCGATGAGGAAGTGGGCATGTCCGACGTTCACCATTATCTGGAGAACCACGCAGACCCCGACTTTCTATTTACGCCCGATGCCGAGTTCCCGGTCTGTAATGCCGAGAAGGGCCAGTTTGGGGCGACGTTTGTGAGCCCCAAGATCGACGGCGGGCGCATTGTGTCCTGGAGCGGTGCCGAGGCGAGCAACGCCATTCCGTCGCAGTCTATCTGCGAGCTTGCGATTGCCGCCGATGAGCTGCCGGCACCCGCTGAGAATGCCGACCGCCTGGAGATCACCGCACTCGATAACGGGCATGCGCAGATTTTCGCCCACGGCATTGGCGGTCATGCCTCGATGCCCGAGGGAACGATCAATGCCGTCGGCCTCATCGTGGCGTATCTGCGTGAGGCCGAGGACGCGTTTGGTGCGCGCGACGAGCGCCTGCTGACGCCTGCCGAGCATGAGTTTGTCAAGTTTCTGGCCTTTGTGCATGCGGACGCCTATGGTCGCGGCCTGGGTATCGATGCGACGAGCGCGGCGTTTGGCCCGCTCACGTGCAACCCCGGCGTCATCTGTGTGGCGGATGGCCACATCGAGCAGGTCATTGACGTGCGCTTCCCCGATAGCACGAGTGCCGATACCATCTGCGAGCAACTCGAACCGCTCGTGGGGCGCTTTGGCGTGACGTACCGTGTGGGTCGTGCAAAGGTGCCGTTCTCGGTCTCTGCCGACGATCCGGCCGTGAAGGCGCTGATTGATACCTATAACGAGTTTACGGGTAAGCATGCCGAACCTTTTGCCATGGGCGGCGGCACGTATGCGCGCAACTTTGCCCGCGCCGTCTCGTTTGGCCCCGAGGAGACCGGCCTGGAGCTGCCCGCATGGGGCGGCCAGATGCACGGCCCCAACGAGTGCGCCAACGAGGAACAGCTCAAGCAAGCACTCAAGATTTACATCGTGGCAATCCTGCGCCTCAACGAGCTCGAACTTTAAGGTTACGCGGTTTTCCAATCTAAGTTGCGGTGGAATAGTTCCTAGAATGGGCCATTTGATGGCCAAACAGGAATTATTTCACCGCAACTTCGTTTTTATTGGTGTAAAAGGCGGATCATGCTTGGTGGTGAATTTGTTATTCGTTTGTAAAGCCGAGCCGCGCTTGCGGTAAGGGTCTATCAGATGCCCGTAAGAAACCGCAGTTGGCGCGGGCGCTGCCCGGTCGGGGCCGTATCTTTCCAAACAGCAAAGCGGGCGGGGTGCCCGCGAGTCGCATGTATGAAAGGAAGATCATGCTCGATCAGGCTTATTCTCGTCGTCAGTTCCTCGGCCTCGCTGGTGGTCTTGCCAGCATCGTCGGCCTCGGTCTCGTTGGTTGCGGTGGCGCAGGCGCTTCCAACGCCGCTGACAAGGGTAGCGCCGCTGCTGCCGAGTCCGTCTCCGGCGAGGTGACCTACGACGGTGCCTCCTCGTTCCAGGCTCTCGTCGAGGCCGCTGCCGAGAAGTTCATGGATGCCAACCCGGACGTCTCCGTCTCCGGCTCGGGCAACGGTTCGGGCAAGGGCCTGACCGCTGTCGCCGCCGGCACCGTCACCATCGGTAACTCCGACGTCTTCGCCGAGACCAAGCTCGAGGCCGACCAGGTCAAGAACCTCGTCGACCACGAGGTCGCCGTTGTGGGCATGGGTCCCGTCGTCTCCAAGAACGTGACGGTCGACGACCTGTCCCTTGAGCAGCTCAAGGGCATCTTCTCCGGCCAGATCACCAACTGGAAGGAGGTCGGCGGCGATGACGCCACTATCGTCGTGCTCAACCGCAAGGCCGGCTCCGGTACCCGCGCCACCTTCGAGGCAGCCGTCTTTGGCGACGAGGCCGTCGACTTTAAGGGCGACGCCGAGCTCGACAAGTCCGGCGATGTCCAGACTCAGATGGGCAGCACCGACAACGCCATCTCCTACCTGGACTTCTCACACTTCGATGACTCCAAGTTCAACGCCATCAAGGTCGAGGGCGTGGAGCCCAAGAGCGCAAACGTCACCGACGACTCCTTTAAGATCTGGGCTACCGAGCACATGTACTGCGCTAAGGACGCCGACGAGGCCACCAAGGCCTTCCTGGAGTTCATGCTTTCCGACGACGTCCAGGGCAAGCTCGTCGAGGAGCAGGGCTTCATCCCCGTCTCTGCCATGAAGGTCGTTAAGGATGCCAGCGGCAAGGTCTCCGCTAAATAAGTAATCGCCCCGGAAAGGTTTGCAATGGCAAAACAGCTGCCAAAGCGCGACCTTGAGAACGTGGGCTTGGGCGTCACGGGCGCGTGCGTAGCGCTCGTGACGCTTGTCGTTGCCGCGCTCATCTTTATGGTCGCCCAGAAGGGCCTCTCGGCTTTTTTCAAGGACGGCGTTTCGGTCGTCGAGTTCTTTACCGGCACCAAGTGGGACCTGGCCAACACAGCCGAAAGCGGCCTGCCCTACACCGGCGCCCTGCCCCTGATTGTCACCTCGTTTGCGGTCATGGTGCTCTCCACGCTCATCGCACTGCCCATCGCCATCGGCTCTGCTATCTTTGCAGTCGAGATTCAGCCTAAGTTTGGTTCCAAGATCTTTCAGCCGCTTATTGAGCTTTTGACCGGTATTCCCTCGGTCGTCTTTGGCCTCATCGGTTTTCACGTGGTCGTCGGCCTCATGAAGAGCGTTTTCCACGTGAGCACGGGCCTGGGTATCCTGCCCGGCGCCATCGTGCTGGCCGTTATGATCCTGCCTACGATGACCACGCTTTCGGTCGATGGCCTGCGCGCCGTGCCCGACAGCTACCGCCAGGGCTCGCTCGCGCTGGGCTACACTCGCTGGCAGACCATCTGGCACGTGGTGCTCAAGAGCGCCATGCCCTCGCTCATGACCGCGGTCATCCTTGGCATGACCCGCGCCTTTGGCGAGACGCTCGCCGTGCGCATGGTTATCGGCGGCATCGAGGCCATGCCGACGTCGCTGCTGTCGCCGGCGTCCACCATCACCACCACGCTCACCACGTCTATGGCGGTCTATGCCGAGGGCTCAGCCCAGGACGACGTTCTGTGGGCGCTCGGTCTGCTGCTGATGGGCATGAGCCTCATCTTCATCCTGATTATCCATCTCATTGGCCGCAAGGGGGCAAGGCTCGTGGCTAGCACGCGCATCCACGTCGACGAGGCGAGACTCGGGCGTGTCCAAAAACAGGATCGCATCGCCACGGGCGTGCTGACGGCGATCGTCGCCATCGTCATGATCATCGTCATCTCCATGGTGGCCTATATCCTGTTCGAGGGCGTCTCGACGCTGTTCCAGCCGGGCTTTCTCACGCAGCCGTCGCGCGCCAACGGTACCCAGGGTGGCGTGCTCTACCAGCTGTTCGACTCGTTCTACCTGCTGCTGATCACTCTGGTCATCTCGGTGCCCATCAGTCTGGGCGGGCGGTCTTCCTGGTTGAGTACGCGCCGAACGGCCCTATCCGCGACATCGCCTCTACCGCCATCGAGACGCTGTCCTCGCTGCCTTCCATCGTCGTCGGCATGTTCGGCTTTCTGGTGTTCTCGGTGCAGCTGGGCTGGAAGTACTCCATCATCTCCGGCGCTGTCGCGCTCACCATGTTCAATATTCCCATCCTGGTGCGCGTGATCCAGCAGGCGCTCGAGGACGTGCCACAGGCCCAGCGCGATGCATGCCTGGCCATGGGCCTTACCCGCTGGGAGGCCACGCTGCACATCCTGATTCCCGAGGCCATGCCCGCCATCGTGACCGGCATTGTGCTTTCGGCCGGCCGTGTGTTTGGCGAGGCCGCGGCACTGCTCTTTACCTCGGGCATGAGCTCGCCGGTGCGTCTGAACTTCTTGAGCTTTAACCTGTCGAGCCCCACCTGCGCCTGGAACGTGTTCCGCCCCGGTGAGTCGCTCGCCGTGCACATCTACAAGATCTATGGCGAGGGCAGCCCCGAGGCCCAGCAGATCGTCTGGGGCACCGCGGCGCTGCTGATGATCTGCGTGCTGCTGTTTAACGTAGTCGCCCGTATCGTGGGCAAGCAATTGGCAAGGAAGATGACGGCCGAATGAGCGAGATGAATGCAACGCCCGCAACCGAGGCGGCCACGTCCGAGACCCAGGACTTCCTGTCGAGCGTGGGGGAGAGCGAGAAACGCGTGCGCGTGAGCGGCAAGGCCGTGAGCGACGAGGTCGTGCTCTCCACCAAGGACGTCAACGTGTACTATGGCGACCACCATGCCCTGCACGACACGTCGCTTGACTTTCACAAGGGCGAGATCACGGCGCTCATTGGGCCTTCGGGCTGCGGTAAGTCGACCTTCTTGCGCAGCCTCAACCTTATGAATCGCGAGATTCGCGGCTGCCGCGTGGAGGGCGAGATCAACTACCGCGGGCGCAACGTGAACACCAAGACCGAAAACACCTACGAGCTGCGTCGCTCCATTGGCATGGTGTTCCAGCAGCCCAACCCCTTCCGCAAGTCTATTCGCGACAACATCACGTTTGCGCCCAAGCGCCACGGCATCACCGGTCGTGACGAGCTCGACCGCATGGTCGAGGAGAGTCTGCGCGGCGCGGCGCTGTGGGACGAGGTCAAGGACAAGCTCGACAAGAGCGCCTACGCGCTTTCGGGCGGCCAGCAGCAGCGTCTGTGCATCGCGCGCACGCTGGCGCTCAATCCCGACGTGATCCTGTTTGACGAGCCCTGCTCAGCGCTCGACCCCATCTCGACGCTGGCGATCGAAGACCTGATGTCATCGATCGTTGCCGACCGTGCCATCGTTATCGTGACGCACAACATGGAGCAGGCGTCGCGCGTGTCCAACCGCACGGCGTTCTTCTACATGGGCGATATGGTCGAGTACGACGAGACCGACGAGATTTTCCAGCGGCCCAAGGATAAGCGGCTGAATGATTACCTCACCGGCATGTTCTCCTAGTCCGGGACATGCTTGAGGCCCGCGGCGGCCACGGTTGCCGCGGGACTGATTGGAGAGGCGGGTCATCTCTTGCGGGAGATGGCCCGCCTTTTTGCTCCGCGACCGAAACGACCACCACAAAGGGGACAGGCACCTTCGTGGTGGTTTGGGGTGGGGCTCGCTGCTATCATGGACAACGTTGAATTTCTACGAAGGAGCAGGGCATATGGCGATTCTTTTGGGATGCGATTCCGTCAGCCTAGAGTTTCCCACCAAGCATATTTTCGATAGCGTGACGCTCGGCGTGGGCGAGGGCGACCGCATTGGTATTGTCGGTAAAAACGGCGACGGCAAGTCGACGCTGCTGAGCGTACTCGCCGGCACGCTGGAGCCCGACGACGGCCGTGTGACGCACCGCCGCGGCACGACGATCGGATTGCTCGGCCAAAAGGACAACCTGGTCGATACCGACACCGTGCACCATGCCGTCGTCGGCGACACGCCCGAGTACGAGTGGGCGTCGAGTCCGCGTACACGTCAGATCCTGGCCGGCCTTATTAGCGATGTGCCCTGGGAGGGCACGGTGGGCGAGCTTTCGGGCGGCCAGCGCCGTCGCGTGGACCTCGCGCGCCTGCTAATCGGCGATTACGACGTGCTTATGCTCGACGAGCCTACCAACCACCTTGACATGCGCACCATCAACTGGCTCGCGCGTCACCTAAAGGCCCGCTGGCAGCGCGGCCAGGGCGCCATGCTCGTGGTCACGCACGACCGCTGGTTCTTGGACGAGGTCTGCACCAGCATGTGGGAGGTCCACGACGGCCAGGTCGATCCCTTCGAGGGCGGTTACTCCGCATATATCCTTCAGCGCGTAGAGCGCGACCGCATGGCCGCGGTTACCGAGGAGCGCCGTCGCAACATGGCGCGCAAGGAGCTCGCGTGGCTGAGCCGTGGTGCCCAGGCGCGCTCCACCAAGCCCAAGTTTCGCGTGGATGCCGCTCGCGAGCTCATCGCCGACGTACCGCCCGTGCGCGACGAGCTGGAGCTCAAGCGCCTGGCGGTGAGCCGCCTGGGCAAGCAGGTTATCGACGTGGTCGACGTGGACGCCGGCTATGCGGATACCGATGGCGCGCCCAAGCAGGTGCTCTCCGACGTGACCTGGCTCATCGGCGCGGGCGACCGCTATGGTCTTTTGGGCGAGAATGGCGCCGGTAAGTCGACGCTGCTCGATGTGATCCAGGGCAAGATTGAGCCCACGCGCGGCCGTGTGAAGATCGGCCAGACGGTGCGCTTTGGCGTGCTGTCGCAGCAGCTCGAGGAGCTCGAGCCCTACATGGGCGATACGATCCGCGAGGTGCTCGGCAACTATAAGAAGTACTACGTCATCGACGGCAAGGAGACTTCGCCCGAGAAGCTCTGCGAGCGCCTGGGCTTTACGACCCAGCAGCTCTGGAGCCGCATCGGCGATCTTTCGGGCGGCCAGCGCCGTCGCCTGTCGCTGTTGCTGACGATCCTGGACGAGCCCAACGTGCTTATCTTGGACGAGCCTGGTAACGACCTGGATACCGACATGCTCGCGATTGTCGAGGACCTGCTCGACGGCTGGCCCGGCACGCTGATCCTGGTGACACACGACCGCTTCTTGATGGAGCGCGTGACCGACCAACAGTGGGCGCTGCTCGACGGTCACCTGACGCATATGCCCGGCGGCGTCGACCAGTACCTGCGCCTGTGTAACGCCACCGCCGAGGGCGAGCCCGTGGGTGCGCCGAGCGCTAGGACCGGCACGTTTGACACCGGTGCCGCGGCGGCTGCGGCCGAAAAGCCCAAGTCGAGTGGCCAGCCCAATGGCCTTTCCAACGCCGAGCGCCAGAAGCTCCGCCGCGAGGTGAGCTCGCTCGAGCGCAAAATGGAGACGCAGCGCGCCCGCGTGGAGGAGGCCGAGGCTGCGATGGCCCAGGTCGACCCCACCAACTACACGGCGCTGGGCGAGCAGCAGGCAAAGATTGACGAGGCCCACGCCGCCATGGACGAGTTGGAGATGGCGTGGCTCGAGGCGAGCGAGAAGCTCGAGGGCGAGGAGTAGGCGAGGATGATCAAGGCTGCGTTTTTCGATATCGACGGCACGTTGCTGAGCTTTAAGACCCACCGGATTCCGGCGTCGGCGCAGCAGGTGCTCGATAACTTTCGCGAACAGGGGATTGCGTGCGTGATCGCCACGGGTCGCCCGACCTACCAGATGCCGGATTGGCTGTTCGACTTGGGATGGGATGCGTACATCACGCTTTCGGGCCAGCACTGCTTTGATGCCGAGGGCGTTTACCGCAGCTGCCCGATCGATCCGGACGACGTTGCGGTGATTGTGGACCAGGTGGCGCAGGGGCGCTATGACTCACTGTGCATGCAGGGCGAGAATTCGTTTGTGAACCGCCTGTCCGAGCGCGTGGTGGCGGCTGCCGACAATGCCGGAATCTCGTATCACGAGGAGCCTTTTGAGCATGCTTTCGATGCACCGGTTTACCAGTTCTGCGCTTTTGTGGACCCGGCCGACCAGGGCATAGTTACCGATGTCCTGTCGCATTCTACGACCACGCGCTGGTGCGACCTATTCTGCGACATTATTCCGGCCAACGGCGGCAAGGACCTGGGCGTGGCGGCGACGCTGGAGCGCCTGGGCATCGACGCGAGCGAGGCGATTGCCTTTGGCGATGGCGAGAACGACCTGTCGATGTTTGCCGCCGTGGGCACGAGCGTGGCCATGGGCAACGCGCAGGACACGGTGAAAGCTGCGGCGACCTATGTGACGACCGCCGTGGACGACGACGGGATCTACAACGCCGCGAAGCACTTTGGTCTGCTGTAGCTGCGGATTCGGCACTTGGGGACGTTCCTTTTTCTGCCGGCAGAGGGGGACACTCCTTGCGCGCTGCGTGCCGTGTCGCCTTGCTTACCCCGCGCATTTTGTGAAACACGGTTAACTTTTTGAACAACGTAGTAAGACATGGGCAACTTTTGCGGTAAAGTAAATCAAGCAAAAGTATCCAAAGGCTAACTAGAAGCCATCGCGAAAGGCGGCCCATGGCCCTGCGTGAATCCGGAGAAGACTATCTCGAATCTATTTATGTGCTCTCGGAGCGCCAGGGCATCGTTCGCTCGATTGACGTTGCCGAATACCTGGGCGTAACCAAGGCAAGCGTCTCCAAAGCCATGGCCGCGTTGGAGAACAACGGCTACGTAGAGATGGGCAAACGCGATGTGCATCTGACGGAACGCGGTCTTGAGGTCGCTCGTCAAATGTGGGAGCGTCACTGCTTTTTCGTGGGGCTGCTGGAGGATGCGGGTGTTTCGGCTGAGGTCGCGTCGCAAGAGGGCTGCCACATGGAGCACTGCCTGAGCGAGGAGAGCTTCGAGAAGCTACGGGCGATGTTGGGCCGGGAAGATGTAGCGGGTTCAACAACAGAAGCCTAACTGACCCACAGTAGCGCGGAGTTCGCGCAAAGCGCGAACCAGCGACCGGGACCAGCGGCCCTTTCGGCCAAGTCTATTTCAGCAAAGGAACCCCGCCAGCAAGCGATGCCCAAGAACCATCAGCAACGTTACCGCAGGCCGGGGCCGGGCTTGGTTTTGAAAACACTCCGCAGACCAGAAGTGCCCCCGTTCGTAGCTCCGAAGGAGCAGAACGGGGGCACTTCATTGGTCGAGGACGTTTTCAAAACCAAGCCCGGCCCCGGCCGGAGGGACTACGGACGCTACAGGTTCTTGACACCCATCGCGCGCATGGCGTTCAGGATGGCGATGATCGCCACGCCCACGTCGCCAAAGACGGCAAGCCACATGTTGGCGATGCCGAGCGCCGCGAGCACCAGGATCAGCAGCTTAATGCCAAGCGCAAAGATGATGTTCTGCCAAACAATCGTCATGGTCTTGCGCGCCACGCGGATCGCGCGGGAAATGTTGGAAGGCTTGTCGTCCATGAGCACGACGTCGGCGGCCTCAATTGCGGCGTCCGAGCCCATGGCGCCCATGGCGATTCCGACGTCGGCGCGCGTGAGCACGGGCGCGTCGTTGATGCCGTCACCGACAAAGGCGAGCTTGCCCTTACCCGATTCGGCCGCCAGCAATGCCTCGACGCGCTCGACCTTATCGCTTGGCAGCAGCTGCGCATGGAACTCGTCGAGACCGAGTTGCTTGGCCACAGACGCTGCAACCTCCTCGCGGTCGCCCGTGAGCATGACGGTGCGCTTGACGCTGGCGGCGTGCAGGTCGCGGATCGTCTGCTCGGCATCTGCCTTAACGGTGTCTGCAATCACGATGTGGCCGGCGTAAACGCCGTCAACGAGCACATGGAGGATCGTGCCGACAACCTCGCAATTGGGAGCGTCGATACCGGCCGCAGCAAGCATCTTGGCATTGCCGACGACGACGTACTTGCCGTCGATGGTTGCCGTCACGCCGTGGCCCGCGTCATTAGTGGAATCCGTTACGCGCTTGGGATCGAGCTCGCCCTGGAAGGCGGTGCGTACCGACTGCGCGATGGGATGGTCGGAGAATGACTCGGCGAGCGCTGCGACTTCAAGCAGCGATTGCTCGGTATAGCCTGCCTCGGGGTGCACCGCGACCACCGAGAACGTGCCGTTGGTGAGGGTGCCTGTCTTGTCAAAGACGACGGTATCCACATCGGCGAGCGTCTCGAGGTAGTTGGAGCCCTTGATGAGGACGCCCAGCTTGGATGCGCCGCCGATGCCGCCAAAGAAGCTGAGCGGCACGCTAATCACGAGTGCGCACGGGCAGCTGACGACCAGGAAGGTCAGGCCGCGCAGGATCCAATCGGACCAGGCGCCGGTGACCAGGCCGCCGCCGAGCGCGAGTACCGCGGCCGCGCCGGTGACAGCGGGCGTGTAAACGCGGGCGAAGCGCGTGATGAAGTTCTCGGTACGCGCCTTCTTTTCGCTGGCGTTTTCCACGAGTTCCAGGACGCGTGCGACGGTGGACTCGCCAAAGGGCTTGGTGGTGCGCACGTGGATGAGACCCGTCATGTTGATGCAGCCGCTGATGATATCGTCTCCGGTTTTGGCCGGGCGGGGGA
>ENA-OQJC01000387-OQJC01000387.1-human-gut-metagenome-genome-assembly--contig:-NODE-387-length-13523-cov-3.581293_pt1 | contig 13523 bp, 16 predicted proteins | sample MGYA00242600_ERZ504766 | MGnify/ENA primary metagenome ERZ504766 (study PRJEB26092, sample SAMD00036364) | human gut metagenome | host: Homo sapiens | study: EMG produced TPA metagenomics assembly of...
ATGCTCTTGCATCATCTCCGAAGAATTTCACTACCGGAAGAGTACATGTTTTGATAAACAGAGTACCGCAGGTTGCAAGAATCATTCTGAAAATACTTAATACAGAACGTTCATACTGATCCTGTGTCATCAGAGCTGTCAATGTCGCATATGGAAGATTGATTCCCGTAAATAATACTGTAAATGCAAGGTTATAACTGAAGAAAATATAAATCAGTTTCGCAGTCTGACTCCATCCTGTCGGAACTGAGAACAACAAAACCGTACCAATTGCATATGGAATTACCAACCTGAGAATCCATATCCTTGCTTTACCAAACAGTGACTTGGTACGATCGATGATAACACCCATAATCAAATCACTGACTCCGTCAAAAAGTCTGGAGCACATCATGATCACACCTACTGCAGCAGCACTTACCCCGACTACATCTGTGTAATAAAATAACAGAAATGCTGCCATTGCAGAATACATAATGTTACTTGAAAAATCTCCACATCCATAAGCCAGACGTTCTTTAACCGTAACTTTTTCGGATGCATTTTCATTTGTAATTTTTTAAAAAGCATCATCTTTCCTCCCTGTTTTGTTTTGCTTATGCATGTATACTAACAGAGATTTTTCGAATATTATATCATTTATTTTTGCAAACTATCATTTATTTTGGTTCTTTCCATTTTCCATATTTCTTTCTGTATCTGGCAGGTGTCATCCCTGTCTGCTGCCGGAAAATATTTCCAAAGTAACTTTGAGAACAAAAAGACAGATAACTGGCAATTTCTTTTACTTCATAATCAGAATAACGAAGCATATTTTCCGCAAGGCGTATTTTCTCTTTACAGATATACTGCTGTATAGTAGTCCCCTCAACCTTATGAAAAAGATCCGATAAATAGCTTGTATTTACCCCTATTTTCTGCCCAATCTCTCCTATAACGATATCACTGTGGAGATTCTGATAAATATAATTCTTTGTCCACTCAACCAGCTCATTTTTCTGCTCATTTTTCTGCTGATTCTTATGAATTTCTGCCACACATTCTGCAAATTCGTATTCTGCCTGACGCATCATGGAATCGATTTTTACTGCATTATTCATATCCTCAATCTTCATAATGTAACCATCCACCATGGAAAAAGCCTCTTCCGGAATCATTCCCCCGCTGATGGCTGCCCGGGATGCAAGTGCGATAACACAGATGGCAATATTCTTCGCCTGGCGGACTTGATTTTTGGCAAGCTGTCCTACTTCTCCACGATAAGTTTCAGCTAAACTGCGGTTAAACATTTCCACATCTCCATGACGGATACTATCCAATTCACGCACTTCCTGATCATAAGGATTATGTGGAAGTTCCTGCTCCTGATGCTCAAAAATAACGCTGGAAATCTGTCCTTTCACTTCTATAATATCTGTTTCCCGAATTCCATTCTTCTGCCAGAGATCATTAATCGTCAGTTCTTTTCCTGTTATCATGTGATAGAGCATCAGAATTCCTGAGCCAAACACTTTAAGCTCACAAAACGACAGACGAAAGCCCGTCTCATCACTGATATGGTGGTGCTGCATCAGATAATGTTCTGAATCTTTTGTATGCTTTTCAGTGCTGACAGGACCTGCCACAATTTTTGCATTTTCTAATGAAACGACCGCATAAAGAATCGTATCTTTCTCATAAAAAAGATCCGGATAATCTTTTCTCTCACGCTCATGAACAGCAGACAGAAATTCCGGATCCGTAAATAAAGGATTACACTGCACCGCCATGTCCCCATAACAGGCTTCTATTGCACCAGATTCGCTGATACAGGTAATATTTCCATGCAGAATGCGTACCATCTGTTCATAAATATATTCAAGATTCATGTTTTTCTCCCTTACAATATCTGTCCTACAATACGCAACAGAATCGTAATCAGATAATCCAGACTCTCAGTTACTGATTACTCCGAAATTGTATTCTGCTCCAGATATTTCTTCAGTGAAGAGACATACAGATTCCCCACCTTGCTGAGAATCGAATTCTTTCTGGTAATATAGCCGATCTCCATGTCGCTGTTCTGGTTCTGCTCATCTCCTTCGAAGGGAATTGCCAGATAATCACTGCCATTAAGCTCCTCACAGATAATCCCTGAACACAGGGTATAGCCATTGAGTCCTACCATCAGATTCAGCATAGTCGCCCGATCCGAAGCCTTGACTGTTCTGGAATATTCATTGGTAGACAGAATCTCCTCTGACAAATAAAAACTGCTCTTATCTCCCTGTTCGAAGGACAAGCAGGGATATTTTGCCAACTGGCTGTAGCTGATGGATTTCTCATTTGCCAGTGGATGATTTTTCCACAAATATACATATGCCTGACAGTCAATCAAATGATGAAACTCCAGATTCGCAGAGTGGAGAAGCTTTAACAGCGCCTTTCTGTTGAAATCACTGAGATAAAGTACTCCCACCTCGCTTTTCATAGTACTGACGTCACTGATCACATCTGCAGTCTTTGTCTCCCTGATGGCAAATTCATATTCCGACACATCAAACTTCTGCACCATATCCACAAATGCTTTCACTGCAAAAGAATAATGCTGGGTGGAAACGCCGAATTTCTTCTTATAGGAACCACCCTCACTGTATTTCTCAACCACACTCTCGTACTGTCCATATATCTGACGGGCATACATCAGAAATTCTGTCCCGTCATTGGTCAGTGTCACACCACGGCCGCTACGGTTGAATATAATGATTCCAAGCTCCTTCTCCAGCTCCTTCACTGCATTGGTCAGAGAAGGCTGGGAAATATACAACGCCTCCGCAGCTTTATTTAATGAACCGGTTTCGGAAATTGTGATGATGTAATTCATCTGTGTTAATGTCATATGGTTTCTCCCTTATATACCATTAATTTTTTTCTATAGCAATCCTCATAAATAATTCATATGAGACAATTATCCTAAATTGATTTCATTTTACCCATATAATTATTTTCCTATTTGTGACACTACCAGTGGCATAAATAGTTACTGCAATAATTTTACTATATCTTCTCAGGTTTCTCAACATTGCAATTTCTACAAAAGGGAAACATAAAATTACAGTTTACTATGTACCTCAAGTTTTTTGTTTTTATCAGTCTGTAAGAAAACGGCAATGATAAAAACTAACAATTGTATCCTAAACACATATAGGATACAATATCAATAGATAGCACAATTCCCTGAAGAATTCATATAATGGAGAAATTATCATGCAGATAAAAATAGATCACTCCCTTGCTACACAGATTGTCAATACTGTAAAAGACGTATGCGGCCAGGATGTTAATTTTATTGATCAGTCCGGGATTATTTTTGCCAGCACTAATCCGGAAAGAGTTGGAACTTTCCACGAAATCGGGCAGAAAGCTGCAGCCACAGGAAATACTATCGAAGTATCTTCTGACAATAGCTTCTACGGCAGTCAGAAAGGGATTAATATGCCGGTTTACCATAACCAGTCTTTACTGGCTGTGATCGGTATTACCGGTGAACCAGATACCGTAAGAAAATATGCCCATCTGGCAGAACGCATCACCAATCTTCTAATCCGCGAACAGGAGCTGAATATGATCAGCCGTAATCAAAATGATAAACGTCAGTATATCATCGATTCTCTGATTCGTAATCAGAATCTCAATATGGAATATATCCAGAGTCTCCTGGCAGAGTTTTCTGTAGATGTTCAAACTTCCAAACGACTCATATTGCTACAGATAAATGCAAGATATAATATGGCTAATTTTTCACTTCTGGAACAGAAAGTAACTCAGATGTTTTCCATTTTTCCTCTGAATTTATATGCCTTTCATTATCCAGATGAGTATCTGGCAGTTGCAGATTCTGAACTTTTTGACAGAAAATCCTTTATACTAAAGCAGTTTGCCGCAGAACAGCAGAAGCTTCTGAAAATTGCAGTTGGAAAGAGCACTTCCATCTATCAGCTGGCAGAATCTTATTCTTCCGCTGTGACAGCTTTAAAAAGCATAACTAATCCTGACAAAAATTTCGTAATGTATGATAATCTCACGCTGGAACTCCTTCTCTCCGGATCAGGGAAACAAGAAAAAGAAGAGTTCCTCTCCCGGACTATTACAAATCTTACCGGAGAAGACTCAAAATTATAACCACCTATTTTGATCAGGATATGTCTCTGCATAATACCTGTGAAAAACTTTTTTTACACAAAAACACACTTCAATACAAACTCAATCATATCTACAGAAAAACCGGGCTGAATCCACGTAGATTTAAAGATGCCGTTCTTCTGTACCTGGCTGGGAAACTGTAGTATCAGGATTTGATATCTTTATATCAGATACACAATTACCGCCACAATTGTACTCGTAAGACCAATACATGCCTCAAACGGAATCAGTTTCATTCTTTCCTTAATATTCATTCCTACAGAACCACCTGTCGCGTGGAAAAAAGAACCATGCGGCAGAGAATCGATTACTGTTGAACCGGCATGAATCATAGCTCCTGCGGAAATAGCCGGAATTCCTGCATTTAACAGTGTTTGTGCAAAAGTCTGAGACGCAATGGTCGCACCGGCTGTAGTAGATGCAGTAGCTCCTGCCATCAGAATACCTGCAATCGGCGCAAGAATAAATGCCGGCATCTTCATCATTTCCAATAGAGAAATCACATCATACTGTAAAGCAGATGCTTTAATGATTCCTGCAATAGTTCCTGTTCCAATAAGAAGAATAGATACTCCCGCCACCTTACTAAGACCAAATTCAGCAAACTCACGGAATTGTACCAGGCTTCCACATGCAATTGCACACACCAGACCGCCAAGTGGAAGGGCGATCAATGGATCAATTACAATAGAAAATATCGGACGCAGTGCCAATAGTATAATAACTGTCAGCGGACCTGCAAATGCCTGAATAAAAGTTGGAAGTTTTTTATTGTCTGCATGTTTTTCCAAATCCTGATCACTAACCATCGTTCCTGCTTTTTTAGACAGTATTGTTGCAATAATTACAGTTACAATTAATGCACAAACTGCCGGAATAATATTTTTTATCATCAGAGATGTAAGATCAACCTGGAACGCTTCAGAAACAGCAATTGTATTTGGGTTTGGAGAAATAATATTTCCTGCTTTTCCTCCACCAATCATTGCCAAAAGAAGAGAAGCTTTATTATATCCTGCTTTTTTTCCAATCGCCAGTGCAATAGGTGCTACTGTAATAACTGAAATATCCACAAAAACACCTACTGCACATATTACCATTGTTGCAGCTGCAACAGCAATAAGGGCTCGTTTCTCTCCCAATTTCTGTACAATTACTTCTGCAATTTTTTCCGCAGCTCCGGTTTTAATAAGAGTTCCCGCCAGAATACCGGAAGTCATAATTCTCAGTACAGAAGAAATCATACTTTGAGCTCCACTTACCATAGTATCGACAGTCAATATCAGATTTCCACTTCCGATTACTCCGCCAATAAGAGCACCCAAAATCAGGCTATAAGCGGGCTGAACTTTTTTTATGATCAGAATAATCGCAACTGCCATTCCAATCAGAGCACCTATGGTTGTAAAACTATAATCCATTCTTTATTTCCTCCTTATGTTCAGCAAACGAAATACCTGTTCTACCGTATCCGCCATGTTAGCCTTTGCATTTTCCGGTTTCATAGCATCTTCCAGAGTAGTCACTCCTCTTAAAATCGGGAAAAATGCATCAATTCCGTTCTGATTGCAGGCAATGGCCTCTTTTGTAACACTTCCTGCAAAAGCAATCACTGGAATGTTATGTTTCTTTGCCAGACGTGCCACACCTACAGGTGCTTTTCCCATGGCAGTCTGACCATCCAGTCTGCCTTCTCCTGTAATCACAATGTCAGCATTTTCCATATATTTTTCCAGAGAAGTTTCTTCCAGCACAATCTTAATCCCAGACTCCAGAACTGCATTGGTAAAACTCAAAAATGCAAATCCCAGGCCTCCTGCTGCACCCGTACCTGCCTGGTTGGCATTGATCTTTGTGCTATTTTTTCTCTGCAAGTGCGGCATATTTTCCCAGCCATTTATCCATCTGCATAATCATAGAGGGACGTTTGCCCCTTTCTGCGGTCCGAATACTGCACTGCATCCTTCCTCTCCACAGAGTAATATTTGTTACATCACAGGCAACACGAAATTCACATTCTTCCAGTTCAGGCAGTACATATGTATCGGTAATCTCCTCCAGTACCTCCAGTCCTCTGGCACCAAAAGGAACCTGTTTTCCTTCTTTATCAAGAAAACCATATCCCAATGCCTGAAGCATTCCAATTCCACCATCATTGGTAGCACTTCCTCCAATTCCTACATAACCGGCGGCAGCCTTTGGAATAGCATCTTTAATCACTTCTCCCACACCATAAGTTGTAAGTGTAAAGTTGGATTTCGTTTTCATCAGGAACAAGTGTGATACCTGCCGCACCTGACATTTCAATCACAGCGGTATGACTGCTTTCAATAATTCCATATTCACAATTCACCGGCGTTCCCAGCGGACCTGTAACCATCACATTCTGTATGATACCATTCATACCACTCACCAGTGCTTCCACTGTGCCTTCCCCGCCATCAGCCAGTGGTCTTACTATAATTTCTGCATCCTGACCATGAACTCTGCGGATTCCGTCAGCAGCAGCATATCCGGCTTCCATGGAACTCAGACTTCCTTTTAGAGAATCAATTGCGATTACTGCTTTCATTTTTTTCTCCTTTGATTTTTTCTCTTTGTATTCATTTTTATACAATTTCAGCATACATTTAGTATAGCGGTTTAGAGATTAGATTGATATATTACATGTAACATATTTATATATATTCTATGTGTTTTATTGTTATACATACCATTTACAATTATGTGGTAATCAGACGTATTACAGGAACATTATGGAGTAATTTTTATGAAGTAAGGCAGCAATATTTCTTCTCGCTTCTGGTAGGACACTTAGTCACGTAGACACCGCAGGATACACAGCATTTGGGCTTTCTGTTTCATTCATTTAATGTGAACTTCCAGTTTTTTTCCGCCTAAATCGAGTGTCGCTATATCTGCGACTCAAAATAATTCTATTTTTCCGTCTTTTCTCCATCTGATCCTGCATTCAAAAAGTTCATGATCTCCTCATATGACCGCCCACTTTTTACAACCGCTGACAGGATCTCTTCTTTTCTTATGGCATCTCGCTTGTCTAACAGTTCTTTCAGATTTGCGCTGTTGCCTGGTCATACTTTTTCTTCGCTGCGATCACATCAGCCTCTGCTTTTTTCAGTTCCTTACTCAGCTCTGATGCAAAATATTTTATACTGTTCGCATTCAGTCCAAAGGCTTTCAATATTACTTTCTGATTCGCTGTTACTGCATGATCCAGACAGTATATATTGTCCAACTGACGTACCATTTCTATTTTTTCCAGCTCTTTTATTGCCGCCGATACCGTTATATAGTTCGGTTTCTTATCCGGTTTTTTCATCTCTTCTTTTAGTTTTATATACCTCTTGCAGCGCACTATCATGGATACAAATCCAACAAATATCTTCGCTCTTGCTGATTCTTCTGACTACACCCGGATGCTTTATCCAGCATGAACTGAAGCTGGGAGATATCGTTCAGACTTCCTGGATATTTTTCATAAAATAATGGTTCCTGATTATGAGTATCATACGCAACTGCATAATTAAATACCAGCTCTCCCATATCTACTTTCGGATGTCCAAATTCAACCATTTTTATATCTCCAGCCTGACAGTTTTTATTCGTTGAATCATAAGAAATATAAATCTTTTCACGGTAATTCCGTGACTCATTCCATGTATTCAGAAAGCCTGTACTCTGGTCATCTGTTACTGAATTCAGGAAATCTGATACGGTTGAATCGCTGTATTGTTTCATCTTTTCCGTAAAAAGTGGATGGTTGTATGTATAATCCGAATAGTACTGTGCTGCATTGTTTTCTGCTATAATCAAATAAACAGCCAGATCTAAAAACAGACCCATATCACGTGATCCAAAATACTTTCCAAGGATATCTTTTAAACTGCATTCTTCTATGATCTTACGCAGTACAAAGTATGCTCCTCCCCTGAGACAGCTGCTTCTGGAAGTCCTGTTTTTGCTTTCCGGAAGTTCTGCATCGGGGAAATATTTCAGGAAATTTTGATTCGGTTTCATGAGTTCCGGATCCGTATCTGATAGTTTTCCGATCGTTACTCTTTTGGGAAAAGTATACTTCCGGGATGGATCATAAACCCGGTCATACTCATACTCTATATATACAACATTTGACTTTTTTCTCCGTGTGATCTTGCCTTTTACGGTTGATACTTTCACTAAAAAATCCAGATACATAGCGCCCTCCTTTTAGGCGGTTATTCGCCTAAATTAATTAGGCTATATTTCCCGGCTATCTGCAATGGAAAACCGCAGAAACCCGGGATTTTTTATAATTTTATTTTGTTCTTTTTTCTTTAGGTGGAAAAATTACTGGAAGTTCACATTTAAGACGGATGATACATATTATGTTCTTTCTCCAATTCTTTATAAAGTTGCATACAGTTCCAGTTCTGATTATGCTCCGTCAGAACCGCCTTGTAATCCACAGGTGTACCTGCTTTCCGCAAAGTATAGAGCACCTGGTCAAACAGATTCCCCGTGATTCCTGCAAGGATCAGCATTTCCTTCTCCATCTGCTCCTGAGGAATCAGTGCTGACGGAATCTGTACCTGGGAAACCTCTTTCACTCCTGCCAGATATCCGATTGGCTGACCATAGTCCTGGGGTTCTACAGTTTTTAAACGTATCTTGAAAGGCAGCAACGCCATCTTTAACTTGCGAAGCTTCTGCTGATTCTGAAAATTTATTAATAAAATAGTTGGTTTCATATGGACACTCCTCCTGCTATTCTGAATAATTACAGCTATTATACTCTCTTCCCCTGAACCTGACAATAACACATACTCTGTGTTTTAACCGAATCAAGTAAATCGTTACTGTTCACTCCGTTCACAGTAACGTAGCCAAAATTCATTCCAGATTGCCTGCGGGGGGTGCGAAAAGCATTTTTCAAACACACTCTAACAACTTCTGTAATCTTCCCGCAACGCAGAAAAACAGGCTTCGATATCTGTTTCATCGATGCCTGTTTTTTCTGTGTTACAATTATTTTTACATTATTCCACCATACGGCTTTCATCCGCTTTATACTCAAAGAAATCAAAGTCAGCGCATTTCTTATGAAGCACACGGTCTGCGCAGGTAATGCCTACCATAGTTCCTGTGAATTCACCGTATTTACAGTACTCATCCGAAAATCTTGTAGTATCAAAAATACGTCCAATCTTCTCATAACTTTCCCCATCATAGCTCCACTCAAACCAAGATTTTCTTCCTTCGATATAAAGGCGCAGATAAATGGGCTTATCCTCTACTGGGATTCTTGTATTCAGAAATTCTGTTTTCACACCATTTTCCAGATGGATAATGGACAATGCACTCTGTCCCAGAGTTTCACTGTAATATTTGCGAAGATTGATATAGTTCATATTGTCATAATACAGGATCAGTCCCGCACTGTGCTGGTGAACTTCCGGCACAAATTCCATCTTTGTGGTGATTCTTGCATAAACACTGGTAAGCTTTCTTGCCAGAATGCTGACTTTATTCAGAGAAGTCCTTGACTCCTGCCCCCGAATACGGACATAACCTTTTCTTGCTTTTACATCAGCAAATCTCTGCGGCATAATGCGGGGTGAATAATAGAAATTGCCAAGCTCGTCCCCGTCAAAATCATCAAAATCCGGTGTTTTCTCCACTGGATATTCCGGCAAAGAACTCTCAGGTACTTCCAGCTTTGCCAGATTACTGCCATCTGCCATACGCAGCCAGTTATCCTCTGTCCACATCATTTTCTGGATTGCAGTTTCTCTTCCCAGAGTACAGCGCAGTTCCGGTACAAAAGGTCTGGCGCAGAGATGTACCAGATACACCTCACCGGTAGGAAGCTCAACATAGCTTCCATGTCCGGATTTCTGAAGAACAGAATCCGGATTATAATACTTCGGCTTCAGATGATCCGGATCCTGTCTCTCATAGGATTCTCCGGGTACACTGGTCACAATAGGATTCTTCGGATCTTTTTCATATGGTCCCCAGACATTTTTGGAACGCCCCATGGTAACACAGTGGTTATATCCTGTACCGCCTTCCGCACACATAATATAATAATATTCTCCGCGCTTTGTCAGATGAGGAGCTTCGATGCAGCCTCTGTCTGTACCGCCTCTCCAGATTCTTTTTGGATATCCTACGATTTCCTGATTTTCCGGAGAATATTCTACCATACAGATTGCACCTGGTTTTTCATATCCTTCTCTTGTTTCCCATTCCAGCGAAACAATATACTTCTTTCCGTTGGTATCATGAAATAAAGATGCATCAAATCCGGAAGAATGCAGATAAACAGGTTTGCTCCATGGGCCTTTAATATCTCTGGAACAGATCAGGAAATTGTCTACATCAAAATATCTGGCATTCATGGAATTCATTACACCATAAACTACATAAAACATATCCTCTGCTTCACAGTAAGTCAAACACGGCGCCCAGATTCCCTTGGCACTGGGAAGCTTCTTCAGATCTACTTCTTCATCATCTGTCAGCACATGTGTATATAACTCCCAGTTTTTCAGATCTCTGGAATGATAAATGGGGATTCCAGGGAACCATTCAAAGGTAGAAACTGCCATATAATAATCATCACCTTTGCGGCAAATGCATGGATCCGGATTAAATCCCGGAAGTATTGGATTTTTTATCATTATATTTTCCTCCTTGTATCATTCCATCACAATCCAGCCAAGATTAAAGGTAAAACACCGTTTGCCTCAACCTCATTTTATAGTATTATAATAGCATACCTCATACAAATGTATAAGGTATAAAAAGAGCTAATATATAGGTCGATATTCTCTTTTTATAGTCCCACCCACTACTTATTGCTTTTTGCTATTGAAACAGGGAGAATGATAAAAAATGAAGAGTAAAGAAATTTCACATGAAATTATAGATGTACCTGTTGATACCAATGTCAAATTCCGCACTTCCACTGATCCGGGAAGCTACATCCCCATGCACTGGCATCGTGCAGTTGAAATCATTTATATGCAGGAGGGTTCTCTGGACGTAACAATAGAATCTGAAAGCTTCACTATCCAAAAAGGAGACTGCATTGTGATCAACGGCAATGTTCTGCATTCTACGAAATGCACTTCGCCAAACACAGCAATCCTCCTTCAGATTCCTCTGGATTTTATGGAAAAATATATTCCTGATCTTGGACAGCTTATTTTTCTCTTTGATTTTCGTACAAAGGAACAGAAACAACAAACCAAACAGGCTATGTTTAAAACCATTCTGGAACAGCTTCAGCTTATTAATAATGTGCGCCCGGATGGATATCTACTCCGTTTCAACAGCCTGATTTTTGAACTTCTGTTCCAGCTGTATCACAATTTTGCCGTCAAAATCCTTCAAAGCAATACCAGTCAGAAAAAAAGGATATGGCCCGTCTGGAACCTGTACTTGACTATATTTCCCAACATTACAGAGAGCCTATTTCCCTGAATGAAATTGCAGAAGTCGCCTGTCTCCAGACAGGATATTTCTGCCGCTTCTTCAGGAAAAAAATGGGAATTACATTTCTCGAATATCAGAATGAATACCGCCTTTCCTTTATTTATCGTGATCTGATCACAACCAGAGATCCTGTTCATGTCATTCTGGAGCGGCATGGCTTTACCAATTACAAACTATTTCGCAGAATGTTCCTTGAGCACTTCGGAAACACTCCCACTCAAATAAGAAAACAGCGGGAAATATTGTAATTCACGCATTATTGTGGTAAAGTATTGTCGTGTTATTTTTCTGAACCCAGTATCTTATCAAAGCTATAGACCGCAGAATTTTACCAGATCTGCGCATCACTCAATCCGTCTGCCAATATAGTCCTTCGGGTATCAGGAAACGAAAAACAAAGAGGAGGGAACAAATGAAAAAATTCTATTCGTGGTATAAAAAACATATTACCGCAGCAATCTTTACCGGACTGATCCTGGGTATCATTACCGGTCTGTTTCTGGCAAACCGTTTCGAACCGGTTCTTACCGTCACAAGTCTTATCGGAAGCATTTACATGAATGCCCTGAACATGATGATCTTTCCACTGGTCTTCTGTTCCATTATCATGGGTATCTCCAGTATCGGAAATGCCCGCACAACCGGCAAGATCACAGCCGGTGCCATGATCTTTTTCCTGTGCACCACAGCACTTGCCAGTCTGGCAGGACTGATCATCCCGCGACTGATTCATCTCGGCGAGGGTGTTAAATTCGAGATGGCAACTTCCGACATCCAGGCAACTGAGATGACCAGCATTCTGGACACCATCAAAAACCTGATCCCATCCAACCCGGTTGCAGCTTTCGCAAACGGAAATATGCTTCAGGTACTTGTATTCGCAGTCATCGTAGGCTTCACACTTATCGCCATCGGCGAAAAGGGTACTGCACTTCTGAAAGTCATCGATTCCTGTAACGAAGTCTGCCTGAAAGTGATCAGCACAGTTATGTACTTCACACCTATCGGTGTATTCTGTACTATCGTTCCTGTTGTAGAAGCCAACGGTACAGAAACCATCATTTCACTGGCAACTCAGCTGATCATCCTATATGTGGCATTCTTCGGATTTGCCCTGGTCATTTACGGTGGCTCCGTGAAATTCATCGGCAAAGAAAGCCCTGTGAAATTCTTCAAAGCAATGCTTCCAGCAGCTCTGAACGCATTCGGAACCTGCTCCAGTTCAGCAACCATTCCCATCAGCAAACAGCGTATGGAAAACGAAATGGGCGTATCCAACAAGATCACAAGTATCGCCATTCCTCTTGGTGCTACTGTAAACATGGATGCCGTATCCATCCTGATGTCATTCATGATCATGTTCTTCGCCAATGCATGCGGAATTAACGTAAGCATTTCCATGATGATCATAATCCTTCTGGCAAACGTACTCCTGTCAGTGGGAACCCCGGGAATCCCGGGCGGTGCCATCGCATCCTTCGCAGCCCTGGCAACCATGGCAGGTCTGCCAGCAGGAGTTATGGGCGTTTACATCAGCATTAATACACTCTGCGATATGGGCGCAACCTGCGTCAACGTTATCGGAGATATGGCCGGATGTGTGGTTCTGAAAGAGAAAATCAAATTGGAAGATTAAACGCAAAAAAAGCTGTTTTTTCCAATCGACTTAGAGTGTGTCTGAAAAAGGCTTTCTGCAAGATGTGCGTCACAATTTGTGGGATATTTTGCCCGGATGATGGCGCCGTAGCGGGCTACAGCAACTGAATTCGGTGAAATATCCCGCAAAGTGGGCGTGCAGATTGCGGGAATGATTTTTCAGACACGCTCTAAGGCAAAAAAGT
>ENA-OQJC01000389-OQJC01000389.1-human-gut-metagenome-genome-assembly--contig:-NODE-389-length-13485-cov-2.378350_pt1 | contig 13485 bp, 18 predicted proteins | sample MGYA00242600_ERZ504766 | MGnify/ENA primary metagenome ERZ504766 (study PRJEB26092, sample SAMD00036364) | human gut metagenome | host: Homo sapiens | study: EMG produced TPA metagenomics assembly of...
CAGAAGGTTGTTTTTGACAGCCGGGATATGGATGTTCATGGAGAGTTTGACACGATTGAGCCTTTGCAGGCTACAGGTGACCCTTATGATCCTTTTGCCCTGCAGAAGGCTTGTCTTCTTGCCTGTGGGATCATTCCCAGGGAAGGACATACTCTGGGTGAAATACTGGAACGTCTTGGCAGTGGTTTTGTTATGCATTCTGAGGTAACAAATGTCCCCAAAGGTTCCGGTCTTGGCACCTCATCTATTCTTTCGGCAGCCTGTGTGAAGGCAGTGTTTGAATTTATGGGAATCGCATATACAGAAGAAGATTTATATGCCCATGTACTGGCAATGGAGCAGATCATGTCTACAGGAGGCGGATGGCAGGATCAGGTCGGAGGTATTACATCTGGTCTTAAATATATTACCTCCATGCCTGGGCTTCAACAGCAGCTTCAGGTAGCACACATAGAGCTTTCACCGCAGACAAAGAAGGAACTGGATGAGAGATTTGTCCTGATCTATACAGGGCAGAGGCGTCTGGCGAGAAATCTTCTTCGTGATGTGGTGGGACGCTATGTGGGTAATGAACCGGATAGTCTGTTTGCGTTGGAGGAGATCCAGAAAACAGCAGCACTGATGCGCTTTGAACTGGAGCGCGGAAACGTAGATGGTTTTGCAAAGCTTCTGGATTATCACTGGGAACTGAGTAAGAAAATAGATGCCGGAAGCAGTAATACTCTGATCGAGCAGATTTTCAGCAGTATTGAGGAACTGGTGGACGGAAAGCTGGTATGTGGTGCCGGTGGCGGCGGTTTCCTTCAGGTAATCCTGAAAAAAAGGTGTGACAAAGCAGATGGTGGAAGAACGTCTGAAAGAAGTATTTATGGACAGCCTTGTTGGTGTAGCTGACTGTAAGCTTGTATGGGAGTAGAAATTCAGAAGGAAAAAATCAGATGAAAGATTTATTTGTTAATACACAATTACCGGTTGTCACCTCTGACAGGATTTTATATACACCGTCAAATTTTGCAAGGAATTCTTTACTGTATCTGCAGGAGATTGGTTCTCTGCGGGTACATAAGCCTCACAGCACGGGCCGCAGTAACCTGTCCTCTTATTTGTTTTTTACAGTGACAGATGGCGAGGGTGAACTCATCTGTGAAGGCAGAACTTATTCTCTTCGTACAGGAGACTGTGTGTTTATTGACTGCAGAAAACGGTATGCACACAGTAGTTCGGAGAAGCTGTGGAGTTTATCCTGGATACATTTCTATGGTCTGAATATGACAGCAATTTATGACAAGTATTTAGAGCGGGGTGGAAGAGCAGTCTTCACCCCGTTTCTGTTTCTGGATTCCTGGAAATCTGTCACAGGATTTATGAGCTGGCAGATTCCGATGATTACATTCGGGATATGAAGATCAACAGTGAGTTGAACTATCTGCTGACACTTCTGATGAATGAGTCCTGGCACCCGGGAGAAAAACACAGGGATGCAGATCTAGAAAAAACAGAATGTACTTCCTGTAAAGCAGTATCTGGATGAGCATTATCAGGAGAAAATAAGCCTGGATTTTCTGGCAGAGCATTTTTTTATCAGTAAATACTATCTGACCCGCGTGTTCAGGGAGCAGTTTGGTGTCAGTATCAGCAGCTACCTGATGAACAGGAGAGTCACGAAGGCAAAATATATGCTCCGCTTTTCCAACGAAAAGATAAAGACCATCGGCTATAAATGTGGTCTGGGGGAGCCTCATTATTTCAGCCGGGTTTTCAGACAGATGGAAGGCATGAGTCCTTTAGAGTACAGAGAGAAGTGGGAGAAGTGAGAAAAGAGAGCAAGATAATGTAAGAAAACAGTGAGAAAGGGCAATATCGTGAATTCAGGCTTTCCGGATTTTTTACTAAAATAAATGCAGTAACTGTGGAGGTATTGAACAGTTGCTATTGATCAACAGAAAGTAAATCAAAAGGAAAGTTGAGGTTAATATATGTCTAAGGTTGCATTGATTACCGGTATTACCGGTCAGGATGGTTCCTATCTGGCTGAATTTTTACTGGAGAAGGGTTACGAGGTTCACGGTATTGTACGTCGTGCTTCCATTTCAAATACTGCCCGTATCAATCATCTGATCGAAAAAAATGTGATTAAACTTCATGACGGAGATCTGTCTGATTCTTCAGGGCTGATCCGTCTGGTGGGAGAGATCAGACCGGATGAAATTTATAATCTGGCTGCCCAGAGCCATGTGCAGGTATCCTTTGATGCGCCGGAATATTCCGGTGGTGTGGATGCACTGGGTGTCCTGCGTGTGCTGGAAGCTGTCCGTGTCTGCGGTCTGACAAAGACCTGTAAGGTATATCAGGCATCTACCTCTGAACTGTATGGCAAGGTAGAAGAGGTTCCGCAGAAAGAAACCACACCGTTTCATCCATATTCCCCTTACGCTGTGGCAAAGCAGTATGGCTTCTGGATGGTGAAGGAATATCGTGATGCTTATGGAATGTTCGCTGTTAACGGCATTCTGTTCAATCATGAGTCTGAGCGTCGTGGTGAAAATTTCGTTACACGTAAGATCACACTGGCTGCAGGACGCATTGCAGAAGGTCTGCAGGATCATCTGGAACTGGGCAATATGGATTCCCTGCGTGACTGGGGCTATGCCAAAGATTATGTTGAGTGCATGTGGCTGATCATGCAGCAGGAGAAGCCGGAGGATTTTGTCATTGCGACAGGTGTACAGCACACTGTCCGCGACTTCACTGAGAAGGCGTTTGTAGCTAACGGTATGACCATCCGCTGGGAAGGTACCGGCATTGATGAGAAGGGTTACGATGTAGCTACCGGCAAGATGTTGGTATGCGTAAATCCCCAGTGGTTCCGGCCGACTGATGTGGACAATCTGTGGGGCGATCCGACTAAGGCGAAGACGGTTTTGGGATGGAATCCACAGAAGACGAGCTACGAAGAACTGGTGGAGATTATGGCAAAGAATGACCGTGAGCTTGCAAAGCGCGAGAAGGCCATGAAGGCTGTTATGTAAGAAAGAAGGCATATGATTATGATAGGAAAAAAATGACTAAAAATTTATGTTGCAGGTCATCGCGGAATGGTAGGCTCTGCCATTGTACGTGAGCTGCAGCGTCAGGGATATACGAATATTGTGACACGTACCCATAAGGAGCTGGATCTGACCCGTCAGGATGCAGTGGAGAAGTTTTTCGCTACAGAAAAGCCGGAGTATGTGTTTCTCGCAGCTGCCAAAGTAGGCGGCATTGTGGCAAACCAGAATGCACTGGCTGATTTCATGTATGATAATATGATTTTGGAAATGAATGTGATTCACTCTGCATGGAAGAACGGCTGCAGGAAGCTGGAATTCTTAGGTTCTTCCTGTATTTATCCGCGTATGGCACCCCAGCCGATGAAGGAAAGCTGCCTGCTGACTTCTGAACTGGAGAAAACCAATGAGGCATATGCACTGGCAAAGATTTCCGGGTTAAAGTACTGTGAGTTTCTGAACCGCCAGTATGGCACAGACTATATTTCCGTAATGCCGACAAATCTGTACGGTCCAAATGACAACTATCATCCTACACACAGTCATGTGCTTCCGGCGCTGATCCGCCGTTTTCATGAGGCGAAGGAGAGCGGTGCTGAAAGTGTAACCTGCGTGGGGGGATGGTTCTCCGCTGCGTGAGTTTCTGTATGTGGACGATCTGGCAAATCTGTGTGTGTTCCTGATGAACAACTACTCCGGTAACGAGACTGTCAATGCCGGTACCGGTAAGGAGCTGACTATTAAGGAGCTGACTGAGCTGGTTTGCGAAGGTTGTAGGCTATGACGGTGAGATCAAATGGGATCCTGATAAGCCAAACGGTACACCGCGTAAGCTTCTGGATGTTTCCAAGGCAACGAACCTTGGCTGGACGTATAAAACCGAGCTTGAGGATGGCATACGCCTTGCGTATGAGGACTTCCTGAATAATCCCATGCGTGCTGAACGCTGATCTTATTTTTGCGAGGAGAAGATTATGAATATCATTTTGTTGTCCGGCGGTTCCGGCAAGCGTCTGTGGCCCCTTTCCAATGACATCCGTTCCAAACAGTTTATCAAGATTTTCAAAAAGGAGGACGGCACCTATGAGTCCATGGTGCAGCGTGTCTACCGACAGATCAAGAAGGTGGACACAGATGCGACCGTGACCATTGCTACCGGTAAGACACAGGTTTCTGCAATCCACAACCAGCTGGGTGAGGACGTGGGCATCAGCGTAGAGCCATGCCGCCGTGATACATTCCCGGCCATTGCGCTGGCAACAGCTTATCTGGTGGATGTGATGCATGTTGCCCCGTCTGAGTCTGTGGTAGTCTGCCCGGTTGACCCCTATGTGGAGGATGGTTACTTTGAAGCACTGAAGGAACTGTCAGAGCAGGCAGACAAGTGCGAGGCAAATTTGGTACTGATGGGTATTGAGCCGACCTATCCCAGTGAGAAATACGGTTATATCATCCCAGAGAGTACAGACCATGTAGCTGAGGTAAGGACCTTCAGGGAGAAACCGACAGCGGATGTGGCAGAACAGTATATTGCACAGGGAGCACTCTGGAATGGTGGTGTGTTTGCTTATAAACTGGGTTATGTGATGGATAAAGCCCATGAGTTGATGGATTTTACAGACTATCAGGATTTGTTCGACAAGTACGATACCATGAAGAAGATCTCTTTCGACTATGCTGTGGCAGAGCATGAGTCGAAGATTCAGGTTGTCCGTTTTGCCGGTATGTGGAAAGACCTTGGCACATGGAATACGCTGACTGAGGCAATGGACGAAAGCATCATTGGTAAGGGAGAGTTGAACGACAAGTGCTCCGGAGTCCATATCATCAATGAAATGGATGTGCCGGTGCTGGCAATGGGTTTGCATGATGTGGTAATCTCCGCGTCACCGGAAGGCATTCTGGTCTCGGATAAAGAGCAGAGTTCTTACATTAAGCCGTTTGTAGATAAGTTTGAACAGCAGATTATGTTTGCTGAGAAGTCCTGGGGAAGCTTTAAGGTGGTCGATGTGGAAACCACATCCCTGACGATTAAGGTAACCTTAAATCCCGGCCATAGTATGAATTACCACAGCCACAGGAACCGGGATGAGGTGTGGGTAGTCATATCCGGTGAAGGAAAAACCATCGTGGATGGTATGGAGCAGATGGTAAAGCCAGGTGACGTTATAACTATGTCCGCAGGCTGCCGTCATACTGTGATAGCTGATACGGAACTGAAGCTGATTGAGGTACAGCTGGGCGCAGATATCAACGTCCACGATAAGCAGAAGTTTGAGTTGGAGCAGTAAATAAGATAGAAAATACGACTGGTAAGAAAGACAGAAATGGTGATCAATGGACGTATGCATGGAAAAAAGAAATGAACCCCTTTTGCTCCGTCCGGCAGGTAAGGATTACCTGTGGGGTGGAAAAAGGCTGAACGATGAATATGGGAAGAATATTGAGTTGTCTCCGTTGGCAGAAACATGGGAATGTTCCACGCATCCGGATGGGGTAAGTACTGTGTGTTGTGGAACGTTTGACAAAATGGAGCTGACTGCGGTCATAAAAGCCCACCCGGAGTATCTGGGAGAACGGCATAAGGGCGAAACAACGCTGCCAATCCTGGTGAAGCTGATCGATGCAAGAAAGGATCTGTCTGTGCAGGTGCATCCGGATGATGACTATGCAAAGATGAAGGAACATGGTCAGCTTGGAAAAACGGAGATGTGGTATGTGCTGGATGCAGCCAGGGATGCAAAACTGATCTACGGTTTGCGGCAGGACTGCACAAAGAAAGAAATGCAAAAGGCACTGGCAGAAGGTACGGTGATGAAGTATCTGCAGAAGGTACCTATTCACAAGGATGACCTGTTTTTTATCCCTGCAGGTACGATCCATGCCATTGGGGCAGGTGCGCTCGTTGCAGAAATTCAGGAAAGCTCGAACCTGACCTATCGGCTGTATGATTACGACCGCATAGGAAAGGACGGGAAGAAAAGGGAACTGCATATCGACAAGGCGCTGGATGTGGCAGATCTTTACGGCAGTGCAGAGCCGAGACAGCCGTTGCGGATTCTGAAGTATCGTCCGGGGATGGCATCGGAGCTGCTGATACGCTGCAAATATTTTGAAGTATACCGGATGCTTATCAATACAGAACGCCGTCAAACGGTGCATTATCGTGCGGACAGGATGGCATTTCGGGTATTACTGTGTGTAGATGGCTGTGGCACGATATCCTATGATGAGGGAACTGTTAATTTTTATAAGGGAGACTGTGTGTTTGTGCCGGCGGATTCAGAAGTCCTTACGATTCACGGACAGGCGCAGTTCCTTGATATTAGAGGATAAAATATAGAACTCCAGGGTATGGGAAAGAAAGGCAGGTAAGATGAAGATTAGGAAGGAATATGAAAGATGGCTGGCAAATGCAGTGGAAGATACCGATGTTGTTGCGGAACTGAAAGCAATGGATTATGCGGAAGTCGAGGATGCGTTTTATCGTGATCTGGCATTTGGAACAGGCGGTCTGCGCGGTGTGATCGGTGCAGGAACAAACCGCATGAACATTTACACAGTTTCAAAGGCTTCTCAGGGATTAGCAGACTATTTGAAGAAACACTTTGAAGAACCTTCTGTTACAATCGGCTATGATAGCCGTATTAAGAGCGATGTGTTTGCAAAAGTCGCAGCAGGGGTGTTTGCAGCAAATGGTGTCAGGGTCAGTATCTGGCCTGTCCTGATGCCGGTACCGACCGTATCTTTTGCGACTCGTTATCTGCATACTTCTGCAGGTGTTATGGTGACAGCTTCCCACAATCCCGGCAAATACAATGGATACAAGGTCTATGGTGCTGACGGCTGCCAGATTACGACCGAAGCAGCGGCGGAGATTCTTGCCGAGATTAAAAAACTTGACATCTTTGCTGACATCAAGACCAGTGACTTTGAAGCTGACATGGCAAATGGCAGCATCCGGTATATTCCGGACGAGGTTTACACCGCATTTGTAGAGAAGGTTAAGAGTCAGTCAGTCTTGTTTGGTGAGAACGTCAACAAGAATGTCGCCATCGTGTACAGCCCGCTGAATGGTACGGGGTTGAAGCCAGTGACCCGCACCTTGCAGGAGATGGGTTACACTAACATTACGGTGGTCAAGGAGCAGGAGCAGCCAGACGGACACTTTCCGACCTGCCCTTACCCGAATCCGGAGATCAAGGAAGCAATGGCACTGGGCATGGAGTATGCCAGAAAGTGTAACGCTGACCTGCTGTTGGCAACTGATCCGGATTGTGATCGTGTGGGTATTGCTGTCAAGAATAAGGCTGGGGAGTATGAGTTGCTGACCGGCAACCAGACAGGTATGCTGTTGCTGGATTACATTTGCAGTCAGCGCATCAAGCACGGTAAGATGCCGCGACCCGGTTATGATTAAGACTATCGTGACGATGGATATGGGCGAGCAGATTGCGCCCATTATGGATTGCGTACTGTCAACGTGTTGACCGGCTTAAGTTCATCGGCGAGCAGATTGGCAAGCTGGAACAGTTGGGTAAGGCAGATAGTTATGTGTTCGGCTTTGAAGAAAGCTATGGTTATCTGACTGGCTCCTACGTCCGCGACAAGGATGGCGTGGATGGTGCGTATATGATTTGTGAAATGTTCAGCTACTATGCTACCCAGGGCATCAGCCTGTTGGACAGGCTGGATGAACTGTATAAGACATATGGTTACTGCCTGAACACCCTGCACAGCTACGAGTTCGATGGCAGCGCCGGTTTTGCCAGGATGCAGAGCATTATGCAGGCATTCCGCGGTGGCATTAAGGAGTTTGGCGGCAAGAAGGTTGTCAGGCTGTTGGATTATGTACAGGGATTGGATGGACTGCCTAAGTCTGATGTGTTGAAATTTCTGCTGGAAGATAACTGCTTTCTGGTGGTACGTCCTTCTGGTACCGAACCCAAGCTGAAAATTTATATTTCTGTCAGTGCTGAGAATAAAGAAATGGCAGAGGAAGTAGAAGATGAGATTGCTAAAACTGCAGAAAAGTGGATTTGTTGATTTTGAAAGGCTCCGTAAGGAGCCTTTCGGTGATAATTGGAGAAAAGTATACTGTTAATGTTTAAGAAGTAACGACAGTACACGAGGTCGTGCTTCTCTTTCGTATCGAAATCCAAGTGCGTGACGTATAATTTCCGGTAAATATAATTTTTCTCCATCGCGTGTCAGATAACCTGACTGAATTATGGATTTCTCTTCAGAAGCGGTAAGAGCATCTTCTTCCAAATTCATGGGAAGCGTCTTTTTTTCAGAGTTTTGTTCCTTTTTTAATTCTTCATTTAAATGGGCAAAAGAATCTAATGAGGAATTGACAGATTTTACAAATAATTGTTCCCAAAAACTCATCCAGTCAAGTTCTTTGGCTGCATTGGAATTCAAATCAATAGTATTATCAATGTAATCCGGTTTATAAATATAGGATCTATGCAAAGAAAATTGTGTTGACTCTGCGCCAATATTGACGTATAATTGGCACAGGAGGAGTTGACATGGTTAAGATAAAAGAGTGGAGACAAGGACTGGGAATTACCCAAAAAGCTCTTGCTGATGCAGCAGGGCTGGATCTTCGCTGGGTTCAGAAATTGGAAGCCGGTGATATTGATATTCAAAACGTTACAGTAAAGAGATTTTCTCTTCTCATGAAAGGAATCAGCGAACTCTCCCAGCAGGTTTCGTGTCCATGTTCAATGAAATCAGATATAGAAACAGTGAATGAAATCCATGAAATGGTGGACAGACTTTTTAAGGAGGATTCAGCATGACTGGTGAAGCTACTCTTAGCAATGAGAAAAATTATACAGTATTTCGTTTTGGTAATCATGTGATTCGCTTTGCTGCACCGTATTCTTTGGAGCATTACACGGAAGTGAAAGAGTGGGATAACGGCTACTTGGTAGTGATGGCGAAGTATAAGCAGAATGCTGAACCGGAAGAAGAATACATTGATCTTGTACCGATTCTTCAAAATCTTTATTTTGATGCTGATAAATTTCTAGAACCAATAAAAGGAGTGAAGGTTGCAAATGGCTGATATTAAACAGGTTGCGGACGCGGCGGACATGATTGTGAACGGCTATGCGTTCACACGATGCACAGAGGGCTATCGCGTGTTGAATCTGAATCGCCCAGATCGTGCGGCAGGGCACACATTGAGGTCAGACCTCATGAAATACCGAGTATGAAATTGTTCTGGGAAGAAAAAATGTTGCGGTTAAACTTATAATAACGTTTGATAAGAAGGACTGTTTTCATTTGATGGGATTACAGTATCTTACGGATAGACCAGAGTTAAGACGTGATAGAGGAAAAATATTTGATGAAATTCAGAAAGGTATTATAAAAAAAGAAATATAGAGTCTTCGGATTTTTATCACAAAATACAAGACAGAGTACATTTTCTTCCGCTGCCTGAGAAAATGCTTGATAGTAATGATACGGTTTTTAAGTATAATAAAAAGTCGAATGTCTATTCTATGATAGAAGCGGATTATCTGATGAAAAATCATATGGATGGGAAAAATTTATTTTTGTTTTTATCTAATGCAAGAGATGATAGTTATTTTTGTCGTTCTTTTTTCCCAGAGGAGAAAATGGATTATACAAAGAATCAAGCTTCATGGACTCTTTTATATAAGAAAAAAAGAAATCTTATTGATGGGTCAGAACATATATTATACGACAAGCAAAGATTGAAAAAGCAGAGGCTGATGTGATCGCAGCGAAAAAAAACTGGAAGTTCACAATTCTAGAGGGCACATTGGGGTCAGTGCCTACGGTCACTTCAGCAAGGCTGGTCTTCCGTGGGAGGAGTAAGGCAAAAGAAAAAGCCGCCAGTGAAGGCGGCAAAAAATCACTTGTTGAGTTGTTCGATGAGATAGTCTAAGTCTGTTGAGTATAGAGGTTTAACACCTTGACTGTACAAATCGAGGTAATGCTGGCATTCATCAACGATTTGTTTGCTGTTTTTCTCGATAATGTCGTGAATCAATGTTGCGAAGCTGTTTCCCTCCGTGCGGTAACGAACAAGATACTGCTTTGTAACGGGAAACATTTTTATGTAATGTAGTCCGTGACGATTTTTGGGTCTTGTCTGCGGACGAGGAGGCAGAGCAAAGTACTGATCTTTGGGTGCCGATGCGGGAATGTTTGAACGAATAGGAACAGCAAAGTCATAGCAGGCATCCTTGTATTTTAAACGGACAACTAGAACATAAGGTCTGGTTGATTTCTGTAGTACCTCTGAATCGCCGGTGTATTTGAGCAACAGCGCATTATTTATTGTAACGAGTTTCATGACTGGTTTTCCTTCCTAAAAAAGAGAGCCTGCCTTTCGGCAAGCCCTTCCTACACGTAAGCGATATTCTACGCTTTGCAGCACCCCGTCGCTTGCGGAAGCTAAACATACACGTTCATCATATTCTAGCCGTGATGACCGACAAGCCATTGGCTCACTTATAGTATACTCAATAATCGCCGAAAATGCAACGGGTTCAAAAAATAATTTTTAGTATAAAAAGCGGGAAGGTTACTGTTCAGGGGGTTAGCTGGACTTGAGAAAACCGATACTTTCGAAACTCCTAAATCCACTTTTTACGGATAAGATGATTTAAGCGTCAAAACCCCTTTTTGCCGAATTCAGTCACAATATATTGTTGTAATATATGAAGCGAATATACTAAATACAGTATCCTTGGTTATTAAATTACCCTTTTGACGCTCTAATCATAGTAGAAAAGTAATTGACATATTCGTGGTGGCAAGTTAATATAATGTTAACAACAGGCAACATAAGAAGCAGACTTTGATGGCGCTGAAGATTCGGAAGTTGTTCAATACAATGGGAGATAATTGTATTATGCAGGACATTGATGATTATATCAGCAGTATAATTGGGAACAGAAAGATATCTGAAGAATTGGGAAAGTGGTTGATTAAGAAAAGCCAGTATGTTAGGAAAAGGTATAGTATTAACCCTGCCGGTTTCAAACCGACTAGGGTTATTTTTTTGCCCATTTCAGAACAAAAAAACTTGAAAAAGGACAAAAAATCTAGTTAAAATAAGAACAATAAGTTCTGAAAATTGAAAATACGAATAAATCAATACAAACAGGGAATAATAATCATAGACGTATTCCTTTATTTTTTACATCAGAAAAGCCCAAAATGTTCTTTCTGAAATCGTAGATTATCACACTATACGAAAAAATCCCCGGAATTCCTTGTTTTCGGAATTCCGGGGATTTTTGACGGTAATCACATGACTGCTAATAGAGCAGAAAGCTTTTGCATATTCTGTTGTTTAAGTTCCATGGAAGGATGTACATATCGATTCATGGTAATGTTTACACTGGCATGCCCCAGGATTTCACTTAGGCTTTTGACATCAAAACCAAGCTCTATACATCGCGTGGCAAATGTATGCCTCAATGCATGAAAGTTTACAGGAGTCAGACCACATTGCCTTTGTACATAACAGAAATAATTCTGCATGGTACGTGGTTCTATATATTCTTCATCAGGAGATGCAAGAACATACCCCTGACGATTGGGAAAATTCTGTTGGATGAGTTGGACAAGATTATCCGGAATAGGGATTGTACGGGTCGAACATTTGCTTTTTGGAGATGTAACTGTAACACGTGTCTTTTGGAAAGTGGATCCGGGAATCTGCAATCTCTGCATTGTTTTATGCACATAAATGGATTTCTCCTGAAATGAAATATCTTCCCATTTTAAAGCACAGATTTCACCGACCCGCATTCCTGTAAAAAGACATAACAAGATTCCTATATTTCTTTCAGATATATTTGCATAAAGATATCTGCAAAGGATTTCCTGTGCAGAACGTGAAATAATTACAGTGTCTGGTGCAGTCTGTCGGATAATGATTTCCTTTCCTGTACTCGGCGGCTGATAGCCCTGTATCTGTGCATACCTGAGCAGGCTTCGCATCAATGAAAGATATCCACCACAGTCTTAGGCGAAAGCCCTTCTCCGGAAATTCCACCATGATCAAGAAGATCCTCACAGAACTTCTGTATCCGCGATGAGGTCAGTTCGTTTAGCGGAACATTATCAAATTCCGGCAGAATATGGGAATGAATAATATTATTATATTTTACATAGGAAGATTTCTTTATCTGCGCCTGTACTGAATTGAGCCAGTCATCTGTTAATTTCCTGATAAAGCAGGGTGGCACTGTACTTTGAGAGACGTGTCTACTAACAGGCGGATTGGATTCAGCGTGGATAATAGCCTGACTGCGTTTTTGTTTTACTTCCTTATAGGTTGGAGCATATACATATCCATAAATAGCTTTTCCGGTCTGTGACCGTGCTTTAATGTATCGGCCTTCCCAACGTCCATCTTTTCGCTTGTAAATATTTTCACCTTTTCTTGGCATACTGATGATTCTCCTTTCGATATTCGTATGACGATAATTTTACGATGAATGAGCTAAGCTTTTTAGCCCTATATAGCGAATTAATGGCGAATCTCCTTAAAAAGTTAACAAAAGCGAATGATAATATAGATATACTTTATTGAAAAAGCATAGAATTTAATTGATTTTCTTGGAAATATTGACAAAATATATTGCATTATGTAAAATTACATGTAGTTACGAATTATTGAATTCAAAAGAAATCGATTCGTAGAGTGTGATACTCTGCGGCTCCAATTGGGAAATGAGGTGACCTCCGCCATGTTATTCGTGTACGAATGTACGGGAAATATTATCGCAGACTTTAAGAAATTTTACGACACCCAATTGTCAGAACAGGATAAGAAAAAAATTTTCATCCCCACCTATGACTGCATGAAGAGATACCAGGGCTCCTGGCATGTAGAACAGAAACCGCTGTTTACAAACTGCTTCTTCATAGAATGCAGGGACAAAGAGGAACTGAAAACCACACTGAGCAGACAGCACTGCTCAGACTCTCTGGCAGAAGCAGTCATGTCCGGCATAACACCCTTACGTCCGGAACAGGAAGAATTCCTGAAAGCACTGATACAGCCGGATACAAAGACAATCTCAATGTCAACAGGCTATATCAAAGACGGCACAACCCATGTGACACAGGGTCCCCTTCAGGGAAGAGAGAAATTTATCCGCAGAATTGACAGACATAAACGCCTTGCGTGGCTGGTACTCCCGGCGGGAGATGGACAGCAGGAACTGCGCACAGGTCTGGAAATTATTTCAAAAGGGTGATGCACAAATATGAAGATGAGAAAGAGAAATATGACAAATATAATAAAGATAAAAAAGCCGGAACATAAAGACTGCGGCTTATTTGGTTTGTCCGAAGATATCAGACCAGATTGAAGATGCTTTAAAAAAGAAAAGAAGGAGAAGATGAGGAAGAGCGTATGTATAGGAAAAAAGTC
>ENA-OQJC01000392-OQJC01000392.1-human-gut-metagenome-genome-assembly--contig:-NODE-392-length-13461-cov-2.487176_pt1 | contig 13461 bp, 18 predicted proteins | sample MGYA00242600_ERZ504766 | MGnify/ENA primary metagenome ERZ504766 (study PRJEB26092, sample SAMD00036364) | human gut metagenome | host: Homo sapiens | study: EMG produced TPA metagenomics assembly of...
ATATCCAACCATTCCCGCGCTCAGCTCATCACACGGAATAAACTGTCCGGCTCCAAAATATCCAACCTCGACAACATCCGCCTGTGCTCCTGTTGCCATCATCCGGATCGTTGTTCCTTTTTTCACACTTCCCTCTTTGATCCGGCAGAATACGATGACACCTTTGTAAGCATCATAAACCGAATCGAAGATCAATGCTTTTAACGGCTCTTTCGGATCTCCTTCCGGTGCCGGAATCTTCTTCACGATCTGCTCCAGCACTTCTTCAATGTTGAGTCCGGTCTTTGCCGAGATCAACGGAGCATCATCCGCCTCGATTCCAATCACATCTTCAATCTCTCTTTTACGCGATCCGGCTCTGCACTTGGCAGATCGATCTTGTTGATAACCGGAAACACATCCAGATCGTGATCCAGCGCAAGATACACATTCGCCAATGTCTGCGCTTCTACTCCCTGTGCTGCATCTACAACCAGGATTGCTCCGTCACAGGCTGCAAGACTTCTGGACACTTCATAGTTAAAATCCACATGTCCCGGTGTATCGATCAGGTTGAAGATATACTCTTCCCCGTCGTTTGCTTTGTATACGGTACGCACAGTCTGGGCTTTGATTGTGATTCCGCGCTCCCTCTCCAGTTCCATATTGTCCAGCACCTGCGACTGCATCTCACGACTTGTCAAAAGTCCGGTCTTTTCGATGATCCGGTCTGCAAGCGTAGATTTTCCATGGTCGATATGTGCAATGATGCAAAAATTTCGTATTTTATTCTGATCAATTGATGACACTTTCATTCCTCCAGTAACTCTGTCTTTTTCTATTTTCTTCTATGCTGAATGTTCTTCTGTTTTATGCAAAAATATACTATCATGCCTTTCCTGTTTTGACAAGAACATCTGTCATTTACGATGAGTATTTTACCAAAAACAACTCCACTGCCAGTGTATCTGTCAGCCTTCCTGTCTTCACACGCTCCTCCAGATCCGCACTCTCTTCCAACACGGCACGCAATTCTTCGCTCTTAAAATACCGGGTCTGCTCCATATATTTTCCCGCAGCAAACGGATGCAGCCCTGTCTTTTGCTGCTAATTTTCTTTTTTCCCGTATTCCTTTTTCTGCAGTGACTGTACATGGAATAAAATCCGGTACTGCCTGACCAGCAAAAATAAAATTCTCATAGGAGGCTCTTTTAATGCCAGCAGTTCGTAATACAGATCCAGCGCTTTTCTCTGCTTTTTCTCTGCCACTGCATTGACCATCTCAAAAATATGATTTCCGATCTGGTTGATACAGACTGCATCGATGTCCTCCGGTGTGATCACGTCCCGATGCAGTGTATAGGCAGAACAGTTTTTCCAGTTCGCCCTGGATATTCTGCATATCGGTTCCGACTTTTCCCAGAAAATATCCGACCGAAGCATCCGATATCTGTTTTCCCTCCCGCCTGACATTGCCAAGGATCCAACGCTTCAATGTAGATTCATCCTGAAACGGAAGTTCCACAATATGACCTTTTGCTTTCACCGCCTTATACAACTTGCTGCGCTTGTCCACTTCTTCTTCCACAAAAATAAAATAAGTAGTCTCCGGCATGGTCTTGATATACTCTGCCAGATCTGCACCCGAACTTTTAAACAGTCCGGTATTTTCAAATACGATCAACCTGCGTTCTGCAAAAAAAGGTAGCGTCTCTGCCAGATCAATGACTTCCCGGATCTCCACGCCTTTCCCTTCATAATAGGCGTAATTCATCGTATCGCCATCAGGAAGCATTGCCTTGACAAACCGCTCCTTATACTGTTTCTTCAGATAATTTTCCTCTCCATAAAGAAGATATATCTGCTTAAATTGTCCTGTTTTTAAATCTTCATTCAAACTTTTCATAATTCCTATTATATCGGAAACTTTTACTTTTTGCAAAATGTTTCTATCACAGCTTTTTCCCCTTTTATCTTTAAGGTGACTGCCCCGTACTCCTGCGTCCCATACAATTCGCATCCTTTTTCTCTGAGTCTTACGACCGTCTCCTTTGCCGGATGTCCGTACCGGTTGCCGATTCCCGATGAAATCCATGCATATTTCGGTGTCAGCTGCTGTAAAAATTCCGGCAGTGTCGAATTCTTAGAGCCGTGATGCGCGGCTTTCAGAATATCACACTTTGTTTTTCCATGTGCTCTCATCCACTCTGTGAGCTGCACTTCTCCCTCTCCTTCCACATCTCCGGTTAACAGCATCTCCAGATTTTTCCATTCCATCCACAACACCATAGACGCTGCATTTCCAGTCTCACCCTGATATTCCTGTGAAGGCGCCATACAAGTCAGACTCATCTCTCCCAGGCTCATCTGCTGACCTGCCTCCATTCCAAATACTTTCGTGCCATTTTCCTTTGCCGTTTTTCCCAGCTTTTTCAACGCATCATCATGAAGCCTTACCGGCGGCAGCACCAGATTTTTGATTCGTACTCCAAGGGTCTGATTCTGAAGGATTTCCTCGATTCCACTCATATGATCTGCATCGCCATGAGAAATAAAAACATAATCCAGCTCTTTTACTCCCTGAGATTCCAGAAACGGAACAATTCGATACTCCCCGACTTTAGAGATATCGCTGCTGCCTCCATCTAACAAAACAGGTTCTCCCAGTTGGGTGTTCTACAAGAAAAATTCCATCCGCCCTCGTCCCACATCCAGCATCGTCGCCTGAAACACCCCGTGGTGTTTCATCTGACCGCTTGCTGCCAGACAGATTCCGGCCGCTGCCAGCATTCCCCACGCAAAACAGGTTTTTCCTGTTTTCTCTTTTCGAAGCATCCAGTACAGACAGACCAGAAGCAATACTGCATAATACAGCACGATCCAGCTAACTTCCGGCTTTCCGGTAACAATTCTGGAAAACGGCAGTTTCATACTCAAATTGCAGCTCCATTCATACAGATTGAGAATTCCCCTGCATAAAAGAAATACAGCGCCTCCTGCCGGTTTGAAAAAAAGACACAAAAAAGAACCCAGAAGTCCTGCGCCCAGAACGACAGACATCAGAGGAATGATCACCAGATTCAAAAGAAGGGAATACGGGGGAAATTCATAATAAAAAGAAAGCATGACCGGAAAAAGAACCAGATTGACCGCAAGACTCGCCTGAAAGCTTTGCAGGATCTTTGACTCTGTTTTTCCCTGTCTCATCATTAACGGATACACTGCCGCCATTCCAAGCACCGCTCCAAAAGAGAGCAGATATCCGGCATCCCGAAGGTACATCGGACTCTCCAGCGCAATCAGCGCCGCTGCCACAGCCAGACTGGTAGCCATGTCATACGCTCTGCCGCACAGATCTGCTCCTACCCGGATGCCAAACATAACAAATGCCCGGATTGCAGATACCCCGCCTCCGATCATAACCGTGTAGCCAAGCAAAAACAAAATTCCCAGCACTCCCGCCGGTTTCACAGGACATCCCACTCTGCGTAAAAGCCCGTAAAATCCCATTCCGATAAATGACATATGAAGTCCTGATATCGCCAGAATATGGCCGATCCCACTTTTCTGATACAATGCTTTCATCTGGGCATCCAGTTCACTTTTCTCTCCCAGTAAGATCGCGCTCATGCTGTTTCCGTGACGTGCTCCCATCTGACTGACTAAAAGTCTCTTCCAGTTTCTTCTTAATTTTGCCAGCCATTCCCGGAATTTCCACGTTTCCTGATCTGTAATCCGGCAGTTTTTTGCCCATATACTTGCGTGAAGTCCCTGTTTTTCATAATAAAATTTCTGATCAAAATTCCCGGGATTTCTCGCCTCTTTAAAATACGAAAGTTCCCCCTGAATCTGTATTTGATTTCCAAGTTTGATTGTTTGAGTTTCTTTTTGATCCTGTTCGATATAAATTAGAAGCTCCGGCTCTTGCAGCACCTTTGCTTTGACTTGTTCTTTGAATTGCTTGTTGACAGATTGCCTGTCAGAATTGGTATTATTCTCTTTTTGCAGCACCTGGCAGTCTCTCAGATAAAATATCCTGTAATCAGGCTTTTCCTCCCACCGCTTCACCTGCCCTGTCACAGTCACCTGTGAAGCATCCGGGATGATCCGGCGCAGTGTACACGGATTTGAAATCGCGGATTCAAACCAGATGTTCACTGCTGCCAGCAGAATCAGAACTGCCACTGCCGCCGTACAAAGCGGTCGTTTTCTCAAAACTACTTCTTCTCCTCATTCCATCCCAGGTCAGCCTCCAATGGCTGACTCAAATCTACAGTCTGCATATATTTGACGTGGTTTTCGCCGTTAATGGATATCTGCACTTTCCCGACTCCGGTTCCCTGTGTCAGTGAATTGACCAGAGAATAAATCGTCACCTGCGGTTTGACATCATAGGCGCCTTTTAAAAAGGTCTTATCAAAATTCACATAACAGATTCCATCCTTTGTTGTCACACTCAGCAGATTGGTATCCGGATTGATCGTTGCTTTTGCGGCCGACGTCTCCGGGCCTTTCATCAGCTTTTCCACGATCAGCTTCTCCCTGGAAATATTGCTGTTATAGCGGACTTCCATTGTCTGCTCCACCAAAGCATCTCCTGCTTCATTGGAAAAATATAAAGTGAGCGTCCCTGTCTGATACGAACTCGGCGAAGCGCCCTCGCTTTGCACAAAATCATCTTCATTGAGATATCCGAGTACCTGTCCCGAGCTGTCAGTCAGATCCGCGCCTTCCACTTTGATCCAGACACTGTTGATTCCCTCGATCCTGACTAAAGATTTTACCAGAGCCGCTCTCACCAGAGTCTCTTCCACGGTATCCATTTGTTTATATTTTGCATTAAAAATCCAGATACAGGATTCCTCCCTCCAGTTCATAACGCTTCACTTTCACATCCTTCGGAATCGGCGGCGTATACTCAATCTCCTCAGACGGCTTTTTCAACTCTTTTATCATTGCTTTTGCCGCCTTGAGCGGATCCTTTTCTTTGCTCTCATAGGACACTTTCTGAAGCCCGGTCCTGTCACTGTTTAAACAATAAATATAAGAATCTCCTTTTTTTACCTCCGTACGTTTGGCACAGGAAACTGTCGTGCACGCAAGACAGATTCCCAGAAAGATGAGGAGAATTTTTCTGACTTTTTTCATCTGCTCCCCCTTATGCTGCATAGGTCAGAGGAATCCGGACGGTAAACGTGGTTCCCTCTCCCTTACTGCTGTAAACTTTGATCGATCCTCTGTGCATGATCACTGCATTACGGGCAATGGCAAGTCCCAGACCTGTTCCTCCGATTTCTCTCGAATGAGACTTGTCCACCCGGTAAAACCGCTCAAAAATATGCGCCTGATCCTCTTCCGGAATTTCCAATGCCGGTAGTCCATCACCTTCACATAAAAGTACTTGTGATCCGCATTCAGGGAAACTCTTACCCATCCTTCATCCCGGTTATATTTGATCGCATTCTCTACCAGATTGGAAATGGCGAGTGTCAGCTTCATCTCATCGATCTCCGCAGAAACGGGTCGGAAGCTTTCCAGTACCACCTCGATTTTTTCTTATCGGCAATCGGCTTCAGTCGTTTTAAGATTGTCTCCAGAAGCTCATTGATATTGATCTGTCTGATATTCAGTCCCTGTACTGTCTTGTCCATCTTGACCAGCGTCAGAAGATCACTGATAATGTCATTTTCCCGATCAATCTCCTTTGCGATATCTCCCATAAATTCCTGATACAGCTCAATCGGCACATTTTCCTGGGCAAGCAGGGAATCTGCCAGCACTTTCATGGATGTCAGCGGTGTCTTTAACTCATGAGAGACATTGGATACAAACTCCTCTCTGGAATCATTGAGCTGTTTTAATCTTCCCAGCATCTTGTTAAACGCATCAGACAGCTGCCCTGTCTCCGAAAATGTCCCTACATGCAGCCATTCACTTTCATACCCTTCTGTCACATTCTCAATAGACGCAGTGATCCTTCCAAGCGGACGTACAAACCATCCTGCCACAAGTATCCCAAGGGACAATACGACCAGAAAGACTACGATCAGAACTGCGCCGCCCTGTGCGCGCAGCATACGGGTCCCATCCAGGACCGTATCCATAGAAACACTGGCCAGCATCACTCCTGTCACTGCCTTTTCTTCCGAAATGACCGGTGCGGTTACCTCGACGTACCGGTTCTTTTTGTCATAGTAGCTCGTGCTCTTGCCCTGCCTGAGACAACGGATCACATTTTCAGATACCATCGTCTTTCCTTCATCCAGACCATACGTATCCTTGATCACATCCAGGTTCTGGTTGATGATCATCACGCGTCCGTTATAAACATTGGTCAGTTGGGTTAAATTTGCATCGATCACTTCTGAAGACGGGTTCGTCAGATACTGATAGCTGTTCAGCTGATTGCTTAGAATAGTACATTGATTCTGAATTTCTGCTGTTCTGACCGAAATGGCACGCTGCTCAGATGTTTTCACTGTCCAGACATAAGAAGCCAGACATGGGATCAGCCCAAACACCACAAACAACACGATCAGCCAGAACCGCATGCTTTTAAATATATGATTCTTTACTCTGATATGTAATTTATCCCTGGAAATAATAACCTACCCCCCATTTTGTGTGTACATACTTCGGCTCGCTCGGATTCAGCTCGATCTTCTCCCGAAGCCTTCTGATATGTACATCCACTGTTCTGGCATCCCCCGGATAATCCACACCCCATACAAGATCCAGCAGATTCTCACGGCTGTAGACTTTGTTCGGATTCATGGCAAGAAGCTCCAGCACATCATATTCTTTTGCTGTCAGATTGATCTCACGCTCTCCGATAAACACTCTTCTGCTCTCACAGTCGATCCGCATATTGCCTTTGACCAGAATCTTGGCAGTCTGCGCACTCTCCTCTTTTCTCGCAGTCCTTCTCATGATCGCTTTGATCCGGGCCTTGACTTCCAGAATATTGAACGGCTTCGTAATATAATCATCCGCTCCGTACTCCAGCCCGAGTATCTTGTCCATATCCTCACTTTTGGCAGTCAGCATGACGATCGGCATGTCGGAAAACTCACGGATGGCCTGACAAACCTGAAACCCATCCATCTTCGGGAGCATCACATCCAGCAGCACGAGGTCATACTCGCAGTTCTTTGCATACTGCAGTGCTTCCTCACCGTCATAGGCACAGTCCACCTCCATGTCGTCCTGTTCCAGACTGAACCGTATCCCTTTCACGATCAACTTTTCATCGTCAACTACTAAGATCTTCTTGCTCATACTTTCTTCCTTCAACTTCCTGCTATACTGTAATATTATCTTTAATCTTATTATACAGACCTTCTTTGATTCCGCTGATCTGCATCAGCTCTTCTGTATTCTGGAACCTGCCGTTTTCTTCCCGATAGGCAATAATACTGTCCGCCCGGGACTCTCCTACACCGGACAACGTCATCAATTCTTCTTTTGTCGCCGTATTAAGATTGACTTTTCCATCCTGCGGCTTTGTTCCTTCTGCCGGACTTTCCCCCGGCTGTGCTGCTGCCTGTGTCTGCATCTCCTCTTTGGTGGGAATATAGATCTGCTCCCCATCCACAACAACCCTTGCCTGATTCACTGCATCCTGTGCAGCCTCGGCTGTCAGTCCGCCCGCCATGGCAATGACTTCATAAAGCCTGTCGTCACTGCCCACTTCATACACGCCGGGCTTTCCGACTGCTCCGCACAGATAGCAAAAATCTTTGTCTCTTTCTTCGGTTCTTTGTCTTCAACCTTCTTTTCTTCTGCAGAGGACTCTTCTTTCTCTTCCTGTGTCTCCTCCAGAGAAATCTCCTTAAGTTCTTCCCCCGACTCTTGCCCGCACCCGCTGATCAGGCACAACGCAGTCAAGATCATAACAACTGTATAATAAGCTTTCTTTTTCCATCTGTCCCTCATATTTCCTCACAATCTCAGACGCAAGGAATCCCCTTTTATATCGGACAGTAATATTGTAACGAAAAACGCTCAAAATTACAATAACATTTTTACAATCCTGTTACGCATTTATTACAATTCTGACGCTCTATTCCCACTGGAAGATTGCAATCCCGATCAGTGCCACGACAAGCCCTGCCAGCTTCCGGAATGCAAACGGCGATTTTTCCACACCAAACATCCCCAGAAGCTCGATCACATACGCCACGATCAGCTGGGAGATTACAATTAGAAGTGCAGCTTTTGCCGGTCCTAAGGATGCCATGCTCTTTACTACGGTCCAGGTAATCCCTGCTCCGATCACGCCTCCTAAGAGCATATATTTCGGTTCCACCTTCGCAAGTGCCGTCACATCCGCTCTTCCTGCCAGAAACCATACCGCCAGACATGCCAGAAAAGCACTTAACTGCACCCAGATATTGCTGACCCACAATCCGGTTGTCTTTGTTACCTGTGTATTAAATACACCCTGAACACTCATCAGCGCCCCGGAAAGAAGGGCAATTAAAAAACCAGTCATCGTTTTCTACCTCCTGAAATTTTTCTCAATTTCTTTTAGTATTTCCCGAATCCTGGTTTTTCATTTATCACTCTGTCAATACTTTTGTCAATTTTGGGATCATTTCATCCACATGCTCTTTTTCAATGATAAGCGGAGGTACCAGACGCAGTACATTGCCCTGTGCCTGAATCACAAGAAGACCTTCCTCGATGGCGCGGTTATTTACCTGCGCGGCCGGTTTCTTTAACACAATGCCCTGCATCAGTCCGGTTCCTTTTCGTTCCAGCACGCCATCCACATGTTGTACCAGTTCTTCCAGACGCTCTGTCAGATATTCTGACACTTCATTGACATGCTCCACGATCTTTTCTTCCTCAAAAATGTCGATCACCGTCTTGACTGCCATACATGCCAGTGGGTTACCGCCATAAGTTGCCCCGTGATCTCCCGGCTTTAACGATGCCTGTGCCACTTTTTCTGTCATGGCAAAGGCTCCCACCGGAATACCGTTTCCAATTCCCTTTGCCATAGTCAGAATATCTGGTTTTACCCCGAATTTCTGCCATGCAAACATCGCGCCGGTTCTTCCCATTCCGCACTGCACTTCGTCACAGATCATCAGAATATCGTTCTCATCACAGATCTTACGGATTCCTTCCATGAATTCCTGTGTAGCAAGATTGATCCCGCCTTCCCCTGTAATGGTTCTAAAATAATTGCGCAGGTCTGATCCGTCACCAGCGCTTTCACACTGTCCAGATTATTGAATTCTGCAAAAGAAACTCCCGGGAGCATCGGTTCAAAAGGTTCTCTATACGCAGTATGTCCAGTCACGGAAACGGCGCCGAAGCTGCGCCCGTGGAACGAATTTTCCATGGCGATAAACTGATATCTGCCCGATTTTTTATTATACGCATATCGTCTTGCCGCTTTTAAAGCCCCCTCATTTGCCTCAGACCCGCTGTTCGTAAAAAATACCCGGTCCATCCCCGAAATCCGGTTCAGTTTTTGTGCTGCCTCTCCACAATTGGTATGATAATACAGGTTGGACGTATGATACAGCTGATCGATCTGGAATTTTAATGCCGCATTCAGCTTCTGATTTCCGTATCCCAGTCCCGACACTGCAAATCCGGCTGCAAAATCCAGATATTTTTTCCCGTTCGTGTCATACAGATAAACACCTTCTCCCCTCTCCAGCGCAATTGGAAACCGATTGTATACGTGTATTAGATTTTCTTCTGCTGCTTTGATCTTCTCATTCACCATCATAATACCTGCTTTCTTCTTCATGTAAAATTGCCGTACCGATTCCTTTGTTTGTAAAGAATTCCAGAAGCAGACAGTGCGGGATCCGCCCATCTAAAATATGCACTCTGGAAACGCCGTTTTCAATGGCATCAATACAATTATTCAGCTTCGGAAGCATTCCTCCTCCGATATAGCCCTCTTCGATCAGCTGTTTTGCTTCTTTTACCAGAAGCTCGGAGATGAGAGTAGCAGGATCCTTCGGATCTTTATATACTCCCTCAATATCTGTCAGAAATGCCAGTTTTTCTGCCTTCATGGCTCTTGCAATGGCACAGGCTGCATCATCTGCGTTGATATTATATGTATGGAATTCATCATCCATTCCTACCGGACACACGACCGGAAGAAAATCCTTCTCCAGAAGATCATACAAAATCTGTGCATCTACTTTTTTGATCTCCCCGACAAATCCGATATCTTCTCCGTTGGAATATTTCTTTTCCACATTCAGAAGTCCACCGTCCTTCCCGCTGATTCCGATGGCACGTACTCCCTGTCCTTCCAGAAGCTGTACCAGGCTTTTGTTCACTTTTCCAAGTACCATTTCCGCTACTTCCATGGTCTCTTCATCGGTCACCCGAAGTCCGTTGATAAACTGCGGTTCTTTGCCGATCTTTCCGACCCATTTACTGATTTCTTTTCCGCCTCCGTGCACAATGATCGGTTTAAAGCCGACCAGCTTTAATAAGGTAACGTCCTCGATTACTTTCTGCTTTAACGCCTCGTCTGTCATGGCGCTGCCGCCGTATTTTACAACGACGATCTTCCGGTTAAACCGTTGGATATACGGCAGTGCCTCGATCAGTACTTTCGCCTTCTCCAGATATTGATTCATATTTTCATTCATATTCTCACTCCTCCTGCCTGTCTTTTTCACTGAATATACATTGTACTAGCTGCGGTAATCCGCATTGATATCGATATAGCCATGGGTAAGATCACATCCCCATGCGGTCGCTGTTTCCTCTCCCTGTCCGAGATCTGCAATGGCAGTCACCTCCGGCATGGATAAAATCTCTGTGGCCTTTTCTTCACTGTAATCCAGCGCGACTCCGTTTTCGATGATCTTTAACTCTCCGGCGCTGCTTTTGAAATACAGATCCACTTTCTCCGGATCAAATTCGGCACCGGAATAGCCCATAGCGCACAAGATCCGCCCCCAGTTTGCATCATGACCGGCGATCGCCGCTTTGGTCAGATTGGAGCAGACCACGGATTTCGCCAGTGTTTTCGCCTGTTCTTTCGTATCTGCGCCTTTTACTGTCACCTCGAACAATGCTGTGGCGCCTTCTCCGTCTCCCGCCATTTTCTTTGCCAGTGTCTCGTTGACCTCATGCAGCGCTTCTGCAAATAGTTCAAACTCTTTTGTGCCCTCTTTGATCTTTGGATTTTCTGCCATTCCGTTCGCCAGAAGAAGTACTGTGTCATTCGTTGAAGTATCTCCGTCCACAGAGATCATATTGTACGTCTCTTCTACATCTGCGCGAAGCGCTGCTTTGAGCGCTTTTCTGGAAATTACCGCATCTGTCGTAAGAAAGGCCAGCATGGTACACATATTCGGATGGATCATACCAGACCCTTTGGCCATCCCGCCAATGGTAACTATCTTCCCTCCAATCTCCACAGTCACTGCCACTTCTTTTTCCTTGGTATCTGTAGTCATGATCGCTTTTGCCGCCGCATTTGCCGCCACTGCGCCCGACTGTTTTTCTTTTGCCAGAATCTGAATACCCTGTTTTAATTTTTCGATCGGCATCTGCATCCCGATCACCCCTGTAGAGCCGATTAAAACGCCGTCTGCCGGAATCTTAAGAGCCTCTGCTGCCGCTTTTGCAGTCTCCAGACAGCAGCGCATCCCCTCTTCTCCTGTACACGCATTTGCAATTCCAGAATTGATGATTACTGCCTGAGACTTGATCTTAGATTCCACAATCTGCCGGTCCCACTTCACCGGAGCCGCTTTTACTACATTGGTCGTAAAGGTTCCTGCCACTTTGCACGGTTTTACACTGTATACAAGTGCCATATCTGTTCTGTTTTCATACTTGATCCCTGCCGCTGCTGCCGCTGCCTCAAATCCTTTTGCTGCCGTAACTCCACCTGTTATTTTCTTCATCGTACATGCCTCCTCATTTACTGCGCATTAAATGCTGTAATATTTTCTGTATTCAACACAAAATCATAATAGTTCAAATCCTGCCGCTCATTCCATCCGATGGTATTCCAGAATGCATTTCCGATATCATTCTGCGTAAATGCGATCAGAGATACATTGCTGATTCCTTCTTCTTTTAAAGCCTCCATGGACTGTACGACCATTGCTTTCCCGATTCCACGTCTGCGGTACGCTTCATCCACACAGACGTGATACAGACAGCCTCGTCTTCCGTCATGCCCGCACAAGATCGCACCTACGATCTTTCCGTCTTCTGTCGCCACGACACTGGTTGTCGGATTTCGTTTTAAAAATTTTCCACACCGTCCCTGGAATCATCGATACTTCGCAATCCAAAACCATGTATCTTCTTCCAGAGCGCATATACCTGTTCATAATCTTCAATTGTCATTGTCCGAATCATCTTCTCACCTCTGCCTATGGAATCTTTACGGAAACATCGGAATCAGTTCCAGACCTTCCTGTTCCTTGTATCCAAACAGAAGGTTCATATTCTGTACCGCCTGCCCTGCTGCTCCTTTTACCAGGTTGTCGATGGCTCCCATCAGAATTATGCGGTTGGTACGCGAATCGATCTGAAAGCCAATGTCTGCATAGTTACTTCCTTCCACCCATTTTGTCTCCGGGCAGACTCCGTCATCCAGAATCCGGATAAACGGCTCTTTTCCATAATAAGTTTCATAAATCTCCCGGATTTCCGCCTTGGTGACTTCCTTTTTCAACGATGCATATTCCGTCACCAGAATTCCCCGGTTCATCGGAACCAGATGCGGTGTGAAGCTCAATTTCACGGTCTCATTCGCCGCATACCCGAGCTGTTCTTCAATCTCCGGGGTATGTCTGTGACTTCCAACTGCATATGCTTTGATATTTTCATTCACTTCGCAGTACAGATTTGCCACTTTTGCACCCCGCCCGGCTCCTGACGTTCCGGATTTTGCATCAATAATCAGTGTGTTCATATCGATCAGACCTTCTTTTGCCAGGGGGTAGGCTGTGAGAATGGAGCAGGTTGTGTAACATCCCGGATTGGCTACCAATCTTGCATTTTTGATCTTTTCCCGGTTGATCTCACAAAGTCCGTACACCGCCTCTTCGATAAACTGAGGACTTTTATGCTCTATTTTGTACCACTCTTCATAGACAGACACGTCTTTGATCCGAAAATCTGCACTCAGATCGATCACTTTTGTCTTTGACAGAATCTCTTCATTGATCAGAGATGCACACAGCCCCTGCGGGGTTGCCGTAAAAATCACATCCACCTGATCTGCCAGCGCGTCCATGTTATCATCCATACACTTCGCATCCACGATTTGAAAAGATTGCGGTATACATCTGCATAATTTTGATCGATATAGCTTCTGGAACCGTACCATTTGATCTCTGTCTTTTATGTCCTGTCAGAATACGGACCAGTTCTCCTCCCGCATATCCTGTTGAACCGATAATTCCTGCTTTTATCATTCTGAAATCCCCTTTCTCACTTTATTCATATTTTTCATTTAGTATGCATTTT
>ENA-OQJC01000393-OQJC01000393.1-human-gut-metagenome-genome-assembly--contig:-NODE-393-length-13434-cov-3.249643_pt1 | contig 13434 bp, 13 predicted proteins | sample MGYA00242600_ERZ504766 | MGnify/ENA primary metagenome ERZ504766 (study PRJEB26092, sample SAMD00036364) | human gut metagenome | host: Homo sapiens | study: EMG produced TPA metagenomics assembly of...
TTCTTGTTGCCGTAGACATATAACGGCCCTGAACCTGTCCCAGTTCATTTACAAGGTCTTTCATAGCTTCGCTCTGTTTTGCATAAGAGGTATTCAGCTGATTACTCATCGTCTGATAGAGCCTTGTAGTATAATCAATATTTTCTTTCTGCGCTTCCTTCAGCTGTACAAGAGCTTCATTGAAATCTGTGAACTGCATTTTAAATGAACCGTTCATCTACCCGCAAAAAAGTACGCAGGATATCCTGAACCACATCCTCCTGACATTTTGTTACAGATTCTGTCAGAATCTCCAGAGATTCTGTCATCTTCTGGAAAGTAGGATTGATTGCTTTCTCAAAACTCTCTGCCATCTGTGAGGTAAGCTGCTCTGCCATCTGTTTCATGGCTTTTGTCTGAACCTTCTGACTTGCAAGCATCAGGTTTCTTGACTCGCTCTCAGCCGCCGGAAGTACATAAAGATGAAATCTCTCCAGAAACCCCTGAAGCTTCGCATCCATTCCGGAATAAACGCTTTTCATTCCGGAACTGTAGATCAGTGCAAATGCAATTCCATAGATAGAAGTAAGGAATGCTACTTTGATACCATCTACCAGGGCAGATACAGAGGTAGTCATTGTCTCATAGCTGGATGGCTCAAAACTCTTAAGCCCCCATACCAGACCAATAAAAGTACCAAGAATACCAAGGCTGGTAAAAATATCCGGTGCCATTTCCAGAATCTTCTTATGTACATGAAGATCAATCTCGTCCTCATTTATGTAATCTTCAACATCTCCGATTCCTTCCTGGTTTTTCTCCATGGCATCTACAAAGCTGTCCATTCTGTCATCCAGATATTTATGTTCAAACATCCCCTTCAGGCAGGAAAGATCTTCGCTTTTGGCTTTTCCGGGTATTTTGAATATACTGGAAAGCTCCTGCGTTCCTCTTGCAAGAGCCTCTCCAATGCTGTCTACCCGAAACATACCACCAAACAATCCGGCCAGATAGATCACAGCCATAACAGCGAGGAATGCAAAGTTATAAATCATCGTGCCTGATGAACCATTCCCGGTCAGCAGCGTCATGGCAACACATCCGCCAAGCACCACCAGAAAAAGAACCGTATTCATAATTTTTTTGCCCATAATACACCTCCTGTGATTATTTGCAGATTCTGCACAAAATTACAGACAATTTCCTTTTTCGTATATCATATCACAACGTCATATCTGTCACAAGTAAAAATATAGTTACTTTTCACAGTAACGTAGCCAAAATTCATTCCAGATTGCCTGCGGCAATGGAATTTTGGCTTGTATGTCTCGGGATAGTGGTGTGTAAACAGTAACAAAATATATTAAAAGTCCGGCAGAAAAGCTGTACTCAGAGCACAGTTTTCCACCGGATTATTTTACAGAATTGTTATATTTCAGAATAAACTTTATCTTCTTCCAGAAATCTGGCTTTTCCATCTTTCACTTCAAGCAGATTGATACTGCAGTTTGGAGGCACACATCCATGCCAGAAATGTTCCGGATCCTGATAAACATTCTGAAGCAGTGCACGAACTGCACATCCATGAGAAGAAACAAGAATTGTTTTGTCTGCCAGAGCAGGATCTGTCGTTTTCTCCACCCAGAATTCTCTGGTGCGTTTCAGGATATCAGAAATGTTTTCGCCGTTTTGAGGACGTTCAAATTTCTGTGGCTCTTCAAAGAAAATTTCCATTTCATGGCTGATGATCTTCCCTTGTTCATCCTTAAACCGGCTTCCTTCAAGAACTCCGAAATCAATTTCCTGGATTCTTTTATCCTCAATAACAGGAATCTGCCTGTTTCCCAGCACATAATGTGCTGTCTGTCTCGCTCTTGCCAGAGGACTGGTAAAACAGATATCAAACGGAACATCTTTTAATGCTTCTCCTGTTCTTTTCGCCAGTTCAATCCCTTCCGGTGCAAGGGGAATATCCATTGCCCCCTGCACTTTTTTCAGTTTATTCCACTGAGTTATCCCATGTCTTAATACATAAATCAGCATTAACTTCTCAACTCGATTCCAAGATCTGTCAGACCATTCAGGATTTTCTTCATTGCAGCTGTAATCTCGCTCTCTTCCAGAGTCTTGTCATGGTGACGGAATACCAGAGAATAAGCCATGGATTTATATCCTCCTTTAATCTGGTTTCCTTCATAAATGTCAAATAACTGATAACTCTCCAGAATCTTTCCGCCTCTCTGAGTCAAAATATGTTCAATCTGTCCTGCAAGAACGGTTTTCGGAACGACCATACTTAAATCGCGGGTTACTGCAGGATATTTTGCAATTCCTGTGTATTTATGGTTGAAGCTTGCAAATTCAAGAACCGTAAGGATATCAATCACTGCCACATATGCCTTATCACCGATTCCATAAGTATCTGCAACCAGAGGATGAACCTCTCCCAGATAGCCTACAACCTTACCATCATAAACCATATTTGCCTGTCTTCCGGGATGAAGGTAAGTCTTTCCGCTGTTTGGATCATAATCTACTTTATCTCTCATTCCTACTTTCTCAAAGAACTCTTCACATACACCTTTCATGTCAAAGAAATCGCCGTTTCCATACATACCAAGTGTAAAGTGCATACGCTCATCCGGAAGTTCTGTAAGAGGAAGTGCTTTCGGACGATATACATTACCAAGTTCATAGAGACGTACATCTTTATTTCTTCTGTTATAGTTCGTAGCCAGAGAACTGAGCATACCGTTTAAAGTAGTTGTTCTCATGACACTGTAGTCTTCTCCCAGAGGATTGTTGATCACGATTCCCTGACGGAGCTTACTGTCAGCCGGAAGTCTTAATTTGTCAAATACCTTCGGACTTTCGAAAGAATAGGTCATTCCTTCAGAGAAACCACAATATTCCGCAATATCACGTGCCACTGCTTCAATACGAAGTTTAAACGGAAGCTTACCTGTTGTAGCTTCACCTGTAGGCAGAGTAGTCGGAATCTTATCATATCCGAAAAATCTTGCAACTTCTTCTGCAACATCAGCTACATAATGGATATCCTGACGGAAAGTAGGAGCTACGATCTCATTTGTTTTTTCGTCATAGGTCAGTTCTACTTTTGCCAGATAAGCAAGCATTTCTTCCGGTGTCAGGTCAGTTCCAAGAAGAGCATTAATCTTCTCCGGTTTGAAAGGAACTCTGGATGGTTCTCTTACTTCATTGCAGATATCTACCATTCCACCTACGACTTCACCTGCCCCAAGTTCCTCCATCAGCTGGCATGCTCTGTCGATAGCTGCCTGCGCATTGTTCGGGTCAAGACCTTTTTCGAATTTACCGGAAGCATCTGTTCTCAGACCGATTCTCTTGGAAGAAAGGCGGATATTTGTTCCATCAAAACATGCAGCCTCGAAAAGAACAGTTTTTACATCGTCTGTGATCATAGAATTCTCTCCACCCATGATACCGGCAATACCAACTGCTTTCTCACCGTCACAAATCATCAGTACCTGATCATCCATGGTACGTTCCTGTCCATCCAGCGTTACAAATTTTTCATCATTCTCTGCACGACGTACAACGATTTCTTTTCCTGCAATCCTGTCCAGATCATATGCGTGCATTGGCTGACCAAATTCTTCCATTACATAGTTTGTAATATCTACCAGATTATTGATCGGACGGATTCCATTGGAAGCCAGACATCTCTGCATCCATTTCGGAGATGGTCCGATCTTAACATTCTTTACGACTCTTGCGCAGTAACGTGGACAAAGTTTCGGATCTTCTACCGTTACTTTTACATAGTCAGAAGCTTTTTCATCATTTCCCTTACACTCTACAACAGGAGGACAGAATTTCTCATTAAACGTAGCTGCCGCTTCTCTTGCAATTCCCAGTACGCCGTAGCAGTCAACACGATTGGATGTGATTTCATATTCAAAGACAACATCATCCAGGCCCAGTGCCTTGATAGCACTCTCGCCTACAACAGCGTCTTCAGGGAAAATATAGATTCCGTATTCCGGTGCTTCCGGATACATTTCTCTTGTGCTTCCCAGCTCTTCGATGGAACACATCATACCATAGGAATCGATTCCGCGAAGTTTTCCTTTTTGATTTCAATTCCACCCGGTGTTTTCTTTCCGTCATGTCCACCGGCAACACGTCCGCCGTCAAGAACAACAGGAACCTTATCTCCCTCTTTTACATTAGGAGCGCCTGTAACAATCTGTACAGTCTCTGTTCCGATATTCACCTGGCAGATGATCAGTTTATCTGCATCCGGATGTTTCTCAATTTTTTCAATCTGACCGATCACGATCTTATCCAGATCTGCGTCCAGTTTTTCAAAGCCTTCCACTTTTGTTCCTGTCAGTGTCATGGCATCTGTATATTCCTGTGCTGTCACATCAAGATCCGGCACATACATTTTAATCCAAGATAATGAAGTATTCATTTTGTTAATCCTCTTTCTATATTATAGCTCAGACTTATAGCAGCTTTCCCGGACAGAAATTTCCTCTTGGCTGCATAGCTCTGTTGTTTCAGACAGTCATTTCATCAGAACTGTTTCAGGAAACGGATATCATTCTCATAGAGCAGTCTCATGTCATCAATCTCATATTTCAGAAGTGCAATACGTTCAAGACCTACGCCAAATGCGAATCCTGTGTATTCTTCCGGATCAATTCCGCACATGCTTAATACATTCGGATGAACCATACCGCAGCCAAGGATTTCAATCCAGCCGGAACCTTTACAGAAACGGCAGCCTTTACCACCACACTTGAAACAGGATACATCCACCTCTGCGCTTGGCTCTGTGAACGGGAAGTGATGTGGTCTGAACTTAGTTTTTGTCTCAGGTCCGAATAATTCCTGTGCAAACTCCTGCAAAGTTCCCTTAAGATCTGCAAAAGTGATGTTCTTGTCAATAACAAGACCTTCGATCTGATGGAAAGAAGGAGAATGTGTTGCATCTACTTCATCTGAACGGAATACACGACCAGGTGCGATCATACGGATCGGCAGCTTTCCTTTCTCCATAGTACGTGCCTGAACCGGTGAAGTCTGGGAACGAAGAAGGATAGAATCGTTGATAAAGAAAGTATCCTGTTCATCACGTGCCGGATGATTTTCCGGAATATTCAGTTTAGTAAAGTTGTAATCCGCATACTCTACCTCCGGTCCCTCTACTACTTCATAACCCATACCAATAAAGATACGCTCTACTTCTTCCAGGGCGATGGTGTTCGGGTGACGGTGACCGATTTTAGCTTTCTTTGCAGGTAAAGTCACATCAATCACTTCCTGTTTCATCTTCTCTTCACGTGCTGCTTCTTCCAGTTTCTGTTTAGATTCATCAAGAAGTGCTTCTATCTTGCTTCTTGTTTCGTTTACAAGCTGTCCAACCTTCGGGCGCTCTTCCGGCGCAACATCTTTCATACTCTTTAAAATTGCAGTCAATTCACCTTTTTACCAAGGTATGCCACACGTACTTCGTTCAGTTTTTCCAGACCTTCGGATTCACTGATCCGTTTTCCGGCTGCTTCAGCCAGTTCCTGAAGTCTTTCTTTCATATCCATGTTCTCTTTCTCCTTTATGTCATAATGTCAGAGAAGAAAAAATCGTTACTGAGAACAGAATGAACAGTAACGTAAAATCTGACTCTGACTTGATAGCCACAAATCGCTCCGTTGCAAAAGCAGTTCTCGCAATTCATGTTATAATAGCAGAATTGGCAAACAAAAAACTCCGTCCCACTAAAGGGACGGAGTAAAATATCCGCGGTACCACCCTGCTTCCTGCATTTTCTACAGGCTCTCGGTCTGCTTAACGCGCAGTAACGTCATTTCCTACTCAGTAAATACTGTCATTCAGAAATGCGGCTCCGGTGGGAAATTCAGGAAATATCTGAACCTGAGGCAGCTTCCAGCCGATGGCTTCCTCTCTCTGACGGAAAATAAATCCCTGTAAACACCTTCTAAGCTTTTCATGATTATCAACACTAGTAATCATGCCACAGACGTCAAAATCTGTCAAGTACCATTTACATTATTTATTTTTAAGATATTCATCGATACCTTTGGCACCAGCTTTACCTGCACCCATGGCAAGGATAACAGTAGCTGCACCTGTAACAGCATCACCGCCGGCATATACACCATCTTTAGATGTCTTACCTGTTTCTTCTTCAGCAATGATACATCTTCTCTTATTGACTTCAAGACCTTTTGTTGTAGAAGAAATAAGAGGGTTCGGGGAAGTACCAAGAGACATGATAACTGTATCTACATCCATGTCATATTCAGATCCCGGAATTTCAACCGGACGACGTCTTCCGGAAGCATCCGGCTCACCAAGTTCCATCTTGACAACCTTCATACCTTTTACATGACCGTTCTCATCTACAAGGATTTCCTTCGGGTTAGTAAGAAGATCAAAGATGATTCCCTCTTCTTTTGCGTGATGAACTTCCTCTGCTCGTGCAGGAAGCTCTGCTTCACTTCTTCTGTATACGATATGTACTTCAGCACCAAGTCTTAAAGCTGTTCTGGCAGCATCCATAGCAACATTACCACCGCCTACAACTGCTACTTTCTTTCCTGCTGCGATCGGTGTATCATAAGAATCATCAAAAGCTTTCATCAGATTGCTTCTTGTAAGATATTCGTTGGCAGAGAATACACCGCTTGCATTCTCACCCGGGATACCCATGAACATTGGAAGTCCGGCACCTGATCCGATAAATACAGCTTCAAATCCTTCGTCCTCGATCAGCTGATCGATTGTTGTGGATTTACCGATAACAACATTAGTCTCGAATTTAACACCTAATTCTTTAACTTTTTCAATTTCTTTCTTAACAACTTTCTGTTTCGGAAGACGGAACTCCGGAATACCGTAAACAAGAACACCGCCAAGTTCATGAAGAGCTTCAAATACAGTTACATCATAACCAGCTTTTGCAAGATCACCTGCACAGGTAAGTCCGGAAGGACCGGAACCGATCACTGCAACTTTATGTCCGTTCTTAACTTCTGCTCCAACAGGTTTGATATCATGTTCCAGAGCATAGTCAGCAACAAATCTCTCCAGCTTACCGATAGAAACAGCTTCACCTTTGACTCCGCGGATACATTTACCCTCACACTGGGATTCCTGAGGACATACACGTCCACAGATAGCCGGAAGTGCGGAGGATAATCCGATCACTTTGTATGCTTCTTCGATCTTTCCCTCTTTAATCTCTTCAATAAATCCAGGAATATTAATGGATACAGGACAGCCTTCCACACATTTCGGTTTCTTACAGCCTAAGCATCTCTGTGCTTCTTCCATTGCTTCTTCCTGATTGTATCCAAGACAAACTTCTTCAAAGTTTGTTGCACGCACCTTTGGATCCTGTTCTCTTACAGGAACTTTCTTTAACATCTTTGCATCTGCCATTACTTGTCACCTCCACAATGTCCACATCCGCCATGATGGGTATCACCTTCCTGAAGTTTCAGTAATGCACGTCCCTCTTCAGTCTTATACATCTGGCTTCTCTTCATAGCCTGGTCGAAATCAACGAGATGTCCGTCGAATTCCGGTCCGTCTACACATGCAAACTTAATCTCATCGCCAACCTGAAGACGGCATGCGCCACACATACCTGTTCCGTCAACCATGATCGGGTTCATGCTGACAATTGTATGAATGCCAAGCTTCTTGGTAAGAAGACAGACAAATTTCATCATGATCATCGGTCCGATCGCTACGCAGACATCGTAATGTTTGCCTTCGTTTGTTACCAGATCCTCAAGAGTCTTGGTAACCATACCTGCACGGCCATAGGAACCGTCATCTGTAGTAACATAAAGATTGGAAACTTCTCCCAGTTCTTTCTCAAGGATAACCATATCCTTAGTTTTTGCACCAAGAATAACATCTGCTGTGATTCCATGTTCATGGAGCCATTTTACCTGTGGGTAAACAGGGGCTGTACCAACACCGCCGGCAACAAATACCATTTTCTTTTCTTAATTCTTCGATATCTTCCTCAACAAATTCAGAAGGACATCCAAGAGGTCCTACGAAATCGCGGAATGCATCTCCTGCTTTTAATTCTGCCATCTTGATGGTAGATACACCAATCTCCTGGAATACGATTGTGACCGTACCTTCTTCACGATCATAATCACAGATAGTAAGAGGGATTCTCTCACCCTTCTCATCTAACTTAACGATAATAAATTGTCCTGGCTGACAATGGCTTGCAACACGCGGTGCGTGTACAACCATAAGATGGATCTTAGCTGCCAGTGTTTCAGCTTTTAAAATCTTATACATGGTTTTCCTCCTCGCAAATAATAAACCTCTATTAATAATACGCCAAAATCTGACATATGGCAAGGGTTGATTTGTAGCATATATAAGATTTTTTGTTACTGCTCACTCCGTTCTCAGTAACGCAGCCAAAATTCATTCCAGATTGCCTGCGGCAATGGAATTTTGGATAGTGGTATGAGAACCGTAACATTTTTTTCACTTTCAACACTCTTTTTCTATCATTTCATATAATTTTGCCAACGCTTCCTTAATACCGCCAACCTCATCGATCAGCCCTTCTTTTACTGCCTCTTTTCCTTCCAGCATGGTTCCTACATCTTTTACCAGCTGAGAAGTATCAAGCATCAGCTCTTCCAGACGTTTCTGAGATGCTTTGGAATGTTCGGAAATAAATGTAGTGATGCGGTCCTGAATTTTCTCCATATTCCGGTAAGTCTGAGCCACTCCGATAAACATACCATTGGAACGTACCGGATGGATCACCATCGTAGCACTTGGTACTGCGAAAGAATAGTCCGCAGATACGGCCATCGGAACTCCGATAGAATGTCCGCCGCCCAGAACCAGTGACACTGTTGGTATACTTAATGAGGCAATCATCTCTGCAATGGCAAGCCCAGCCTCCACATCTCCTCCCACTGTGTTTAAAAGGATCAGCAAGCCTTCTATTTCTTCATCATCCTCAATGATGGCAAGCTTTGGAAGTACATGCTCATATTTTGTAGTTTTGGAATGGGAGGGTGCAGACTCATGACCTTCCACCTCACCAATGATGGTCAGAAGCTCTACCTTGTGTTTTCGGGAATTGCTGTTTAAAACCACCTGTCCCATATCTTTGATCTGCTCATTGGTACTTTCCTGAATTTTATTTTCTGACTCCTGTGTCTCACAGTTTTGCAGCTTCATCCCTGTTTCAGACTCTTCTCTTTTTTCTCCATATCTGTTTTCAGACATAAAAATACCTCCATTTTCTCTATGGAGGTATTATGTGTGTTTCTTTTATAAACTATACATGTCCGACAGCAATAACCCAAAACAGGCAGTCTCAATATACCTGCGGTATTTTACTGTTCATCCCAGTTTGTCCAGTAATCTGTGACATCATCGTCATCATCCAGAAGATCCAGAGTTCTCTGAAGATCCTTGAGTGCCTGCTCATCTGTAAGCTCCACATAAGTCTGAGGAATCATGGCAACCTGTGCTTCTGCAATAGGCAGACCTGCTTTTTCCAGAGCTTCGCGAACTGCACTGAAATCATCCGGAGCAGTGAGAATCTCATAACTGTCCTCTTCCTCGCTGAAGTCCTCAGCACCGGCATCCAGAGCAAGCATCATAATCTCGTCTGCATCCATCTCACACTCTTCTTTGTCAATAATGATCTGACCTTTCTGATCAAACATATAGGATACACATCCCTGAGTTCCGATGCTTCCGTTACCCTTTGTAAATGCATTACGTACATTACCTGCTGTACGGTTCTTGTTGTCTGTCAGAGTCTCAACAATGATAGCAACACCGTTCGGACCATAGCCTTCATATACAGCTTTCTCGTAGTTGTCTGCAGAATCAGCACCTGCTGCTTTTTTGATACCACGTTCGATTGTATCGTTTGGCATGTTGTTTGCTTTCGCTTTGGCAATTACATCACGAAGTTTGCTGTTATTATTCGGATCCGGACCGCCTGCTTTGACAGCCATAACCAGCTCACGTCCGATTACTGTAAAAATCTTACCTTTTTTGCATCGTTTTTCTCTTTCTTATGCTTAATGTTTGCAAATTTTGAATGTCCTGACATCTTTCTTTCTCCTTTTGTTAATTATTTTTATCTGCTGCTGTTTATACAGCAACATTATTATCCCGCTCCACCTTAACCTTGCCAATGGTTTTATTACCAATAGACAAGATCGTAAAGCAGTATCCAATCGCTTTTATGCTTGTATCAACATCCTTATCTGTAGGAATATGTCCCAGAATATTGGTCAGATAACCGTTCAGTGTTTCAAACTCTGTATCCCCAAAATCTGCATCCAACTCTTCTTCCACATCCTCCAGATAAGCAAGCCCGTCAATGATCAGACTGTTATCTTTCTGTGCGCGGATCGTAATTTCATCCTCATCATATTCATCCAGAATATCTCCGACAATCTCCTCCAGAATATCCTCCATGGTAACGATCCCGGCTGTCTGGCCATATTCATCCACAACAATTGCCATATGGATCTTTCTGGCCTGCATAGTATGAAAAAGATCTCCAATCCCCCTTGTTTCAGGAATCAGGGATGCCTGGCGGATAATTCCGGGCAGTTCCTTCAACGGTTTGAACTTCGCCCAGGGATTCTGTGTCATAAACTTAAGCGCATCTTTATAATGGACAATTCCTTTGATATTGTCAATATTCTCCTCATATACCGGATAACGGGAATTCCCCTCTTCCAGCATAGTGTCAATCATGTTCTTGAGCAATATCTCCTCGTCAAAGGCCACTACATTCTTTCTGTGAGTCATGATATCATGGGCTTCTGTCTCATTAAAAGATATGATATTCTGGATCATTTCCGCCTCATTCTCCTGGATGACGCCCTGTTCATGAGCTTCATCTACAATGGAAATGATTTCCTCTTCTGTGACAGACTTTTCTGTACGGTTTATCTCCACACCAAAAGGCACTGCTGCCAGTCTGGCGATCCAGGTGACAGATACAGTAAAAGGCTTTAACAGATTCAGCCAGAAATGTACCAGGTTCAGATACTTATATGCATAAGCTTCAGGATGATAAGTACCAACCCGCCGAAAAGCCAGAATACCGATTGCAGCAAGAAAAATCACGCACAATGCCATTACCAGGATCAGTGCAGGCACATGCTTTATGTATGGATAAAATGCATCCACAGCATATGGGACCAGAAAAGTACCAAAACAAATACCACATGCCATTACGATCAGCGGAATTGCATTGACAAACTGCGCCGGTTTGTCGATCAGTGCCATCAGCATCTGTGCTTTTTTATCGCCTTCCTCTGCTTTCTTCTGTGTATCATTCTCACTTATGTTTCTCAGCGCTGCGGCAAACCCGTAAAAGATTCCATTCAGCCACAACAGTAACAGTAAAACAAATAAGCCCCAGAGGGGCATACTACTGCCATCTTCCATTATATTATTCAGTCTCCTCCTTATTGAATATGCGTAATTACTGGTAAAATATATCACTTTCTCCATTAATCGTCAAGATACTGACCGGACAGAGATACCAAAAATTACTGTTCATTTATTGTTCACGCACTACTATCCGAGACATGCAAGCCCCAAAATCGCAATACCGGATCAGATGATATATTCCTTAAAAAGTAAAATCAGAACGTAAGCTCCAGGCTGATCTCAAGTGCATGATTCACCTTATCCAGCATCGCATCATCCAGATGACAGACTTTATCTTTTAATCTTCTTTTATCTATAGTACGAAGCTGTTCCAGCAAAATCACAGAATCTTTTTCAATCCCATAGAGTTCCGCATTGATCTCAATATGTGTAGGAAGCTTAGCCTTGTTCATTTTTGATGTAATAGCAGCACAGATCACTGTAGGGCTGTGCCGATTACCTACGTTATTCTGAATGATCAGAACCGGCCGGATTCCACCCTGTTCACTCCCCACTACAGGGCGAAGATCAGCATAAAATATATCCCCTCTTTTAATTACCACACAATTCACACTCCGATTCTTTCCGGTTTCAATTTACAACATTGCCATAAGAAGAAACCTTGTTATAAGCCGGATATTTCCTGTCCGGTTAAGATAAAGTATTTCCACCTTTTTCTTGTGTATACATGCGTGGTATATAAAAATCAGTTATCGCTCACTTCGTCTCTATTCAGCAAACAGTAACATTATATTTCTTTCCCGTTTTTAATATAGACTCTCGGCACACGCGGGCTGATATCACAGGCAAACTCATAGGAAAATCTGCCACAGAGATCACCAATCTCCTCAATACCGATAAACTCATCCCCGTCTCTGCCGATCAGTGTTACCTCATCGCCCTTCTTCACATCACCAATCTCAGTCACATCTACCATAAACTGGTCCATACAGACTCTGCCAAGGATCGGAGCCTTTTGTCCATGTATCAGAACCCAGCCTTTATTGGAAAGCTGCCTGGAATAGCCATCTGCATAGCCCACCGGAACAGTTGCCACACGAAGCTTCCTGTCAGCCACATAAGTACCGCCGTAGCTGATCGCTGCTCCGGCAGGAACGTCCTTCACATAAGTCACATGACTCTTAAGTTCCATAACCGGCTCAAGCTTTACAATATCTCTCTCCACCTCAGAAGAAGGATAAATTCCATAAATTGTGATTCCGGCGCGGACAATATTCAGATTTGCTTCCGGCATACGTATGATGCCCGCACTGTTAGAGCAGTGATGCAGAGGAATTTCCACTCCTGCCTCTTCTACGCGTCTTGAAAAATCCAGATACCGCTCCAATTGTACCATAGCCGGACTTCTGTCATACTCATCTGCTCTTGCAAAATGAGTAAACATACCCTCAATCTCAAGATTTGGAAGTTCTGAAATTTTTTAATTTCCTCTACATTTTCCTGTGCATCCGCAAAACCGATCCTGGTCATTCCTGTGTCCAGAGCAATATGAATATGTACAGTTTTTTCTGCAGAACCGCTTCGTCTGAAAGTTTCCTTGCCTCCTCATATTCGCACACTGCAGGACGGATCTCATAACGGACAAGTTCCGGAAAATATTCATCAAAAACAATTCCAAGAATCAGGATTGGTTTTGTAATCCCGGCTTCTCGCAGATGAATCGCTTCTTCCGCAGTTGCAGCCGCAAATCCCCAGATATAATCATAATCCTCAATGAGATGTGCAACCGGCACCGCGCCATGTCCATAAGCGTCAGCCTTTATGACTGCGATCATCTTTGTCTCTTCTGCAATATTTTTTCTCATTTCCCGGAAATTATGTTCTACTGCATCCAGTGAAATGACTGCTTTTACTCTGCTATCTTTCTTCATAATAATTTTCCTCTGTTATTTTTTCATGTTAATATCTGCAAATTGTTTCACAGATTTACTGCCTCAAAATGAATATTCTATCTTAGTATTT
>ENA-OQJC01000395-OQJC01000395.1-human-gut-metagenome-genome-assembly--contig:-NODE-395-length-13402-cov-4.623352_pt1 | contig 13402 bp, 10 predicted proteins | sample MGYA00242600_ERZ504766 | MGnify/ENA primary metagenome ERZ504766 (study PRJEB26092, sample SAMD00036364) | human gut metagenome | host: Homo sapiens | study: EMG produced TPA metagenomics assembly of...
GAAGTAATGGATCAGGCAGAAAATGAAGGAATTGACTTGTATGAGATGGAGCCGGGTGAAACAGTGACATTTATGGCGGCAGCAGGAAATGCAAGAAGTTCACAACAGGTTTCAGTGACAAGAGGTGCCGAATACCGATATGCGGATTATGGTTATGGAACTTATCTGACGTATCAGTATACCGTAAAATTCGGTAATGTGTCCGCCACAGCTTATTGTGTACAGCCGTCCAAACCGGGACCTGGTACGGGAACATATACAATCAATAAGGTTGGGGATGGTAAAGCACTGGCTAAAGTATGCTACTATGGCACAAAAGCCTCTGGCGATGATGGATTTTTTACAGAAGAAAATGGCTATGGAAATCTGAGTGCAGGAGCCAGATTTATTCTGGTACATCTTGCTGCGTCGTATGCGAATGGCAGTTCAGATGCTTTTTCAGGTGCAAATACTACTGCACAGAATCTTGCGAAAAAACTTTACAATTACTGTATTTCTCAGCCAGATATTCCGGATGTGGCAATGTCTTTTTCAGATGCAGATGTGACAGCCTATGTAGATGGCAACAGCCAGAGAACAAAGGAAATCATTTTTAAAGCAGATGAACTGCAGAGTATCACAATGAAACTTCCAAGTGGTGTGAAACTTCACAACGTGACAACCGGAAAGACAAGCAAAGCTGGTGAAGCAGTAGAAATCAGTGGTGGAACTAAGTTTTACTTATCTGCACCTCTTACACAGGTACAGGATGTCGCAGGAAGCTGGTCTGCAACGATGAAGGGCAGTGTAACAAAAGATTATTCTGCGTATAAGATCAGTACCGGCTCTGGTTCACAGGACCTGGCCCTGGTATTTGGTGAAGGTGTTGATGATGAAAAATATGTGGACTTCAAAGTAACATGGGTACAGTACGCAAGTGTTAAGGTGATTAAAAAGATGCAAAAGCAGACGCAAAGCTGGCGGGTGCTGTGTTTGGTTTATACAGTGATACAAACTGTACAAAGCTGATCACAAAGTTACCGGCAACCGATGCGAATGGGGAAGCGTCCGTACAGATCATTAAGACACAGGATACCGTATATCTGAAAGAGATTACAGCTCCGACAGGATACCGTATCAATGCAACTGCCTACAACGTAAAACTGGAAGTCAGCAAAACAACAACCGTGACTGTTCCGGATGAAGAACAGATGGGACAGCTGACTGTTTATAAAGAAGGTCAGGTTCTGACAGGTGCAGATGTTACCGAGAATGGAACAACATTTAAGTATGAGAAACGCAGACAGAAAGGTGCGATTTATGATGTGTATGCCGGGGGAGATATTAAAACTGCTTATGGTGCCAAGGTTTACAGCAAGGGTGATCTGGTCAAAGAGAATCTGACAACAGACTCGAATGGGGCAGTCATTCTGAAAAATCTGCATCTTGGTACATATATCGTCAAAGAAAAACAGGCTCCGACCGGATTTTATAATGCCGGGGAAGAAAAGTCTGTCACTCTTTCTTATGCAGGACAGAATGTAGATGTTGTTTTTTCTGAGACAACCTTTACGAATGACAGACAGAAAGCAGAAGTGATTGTGACAAAGCAGGATAAGGATACAGAAAATCCTCTGGATGGAGGAATTTTTGGACTTTATGCAGCCAGTGACATTAAAAATGCAGATGGAACGGTTGTTGTAAAGAAAGGCACTCTGATTGAGAAAGTGACAACTGGAAATGATGGAACGGCGAAGTTTACCGCAGATCTGCCGCTGGGATTTTCCTATGATGTAAAGGAAGTACAGGCTCCGGAAGGCTATCTGAGAAATGCGGATGATGTCTATACGTTTACTTTTTCTTATACAAACGATAAGGAAGCGAAACTGACATTTAAGCATACCTTCAAAAACGAGCGTGTGACAGCAAAGATTTCCTTACAGAAGCAGGACAAAGAAACAAAGAAGGCTGTTCCACAGGGAGATGCTACTTTAGAAAAGGCAGTCTATGGACTATATGCCCGTGAGGATATTGTCCATCCGGATGGAGCAACTGGTGTGATCTACGAAGCGGGTGAGCAGGTTGCCACTCTTACAACAGATAAGAATGGACAGGCTTCTGTAGATGGATTATATCTTGGCAATTACTATGTAAAAGAGATTACTCCTCCAACGGGTTACCTGGCAGATGAAGAAGAACATGATCTGGTCTGCAACTATGAGGGTGATTTTGTAGCGGAAGTAAAACGTGACTGTCTGTCTCTGGAACAGGTAATGAAGCAGCCATTTGAAATCATCAAGGCAGCGAACAACGGAAAGACAGATGCCGATTTATTGAAAGGTGCAGGATTTACCGCTTATCTGGTATCTTCCCTGACAGTAAAAGAAGATGGCAGCTATGACTTTGGTTCTGCCAAGCCGGTAGTGATCGGGGAAAATGGTGCAACAGAGATCTTTACAGATGAGAAAGGGTATGCCCGCAGTATTGCGATTCCGTATGGAACTTACATCGTCCGTGAAACAACCACACCACATAATTACACTCCGGTCAATGATTTCATCGTACAGATTACAGAGAATCATCCGACTACACCGCAGGTATGGAGGGTGCTGCTTGACAAAGAGTTTGAAGCGAAGCTGAAGATTATCAAACAGGACGATGAGACAAAGAAAGCAGTCCTTCAGAAAAATACGGAGTTTAAGATTTTTAACCTGGATACAGAAAAGTATGTGGAGCAGGTAACAACGTATCCGACGACGGTAAAACACAAATCTTATTTTACAGATGAGCAGGGATACTTAATCCTTCCACAGAATCTGAAGATTGGACATTACCGTATTGAGGAAGTGAACGCACCTTATGGATATACGCTCAATGAGAATTACTATGAGGTAGATGTAGATTCCAATACAGCATATCAGATGGACGGAACTTCCGGCGATGTGATCATTGAGATCGCATACGAGAATCATCCGGTTAAGGGAGAACTGAACATCGTAAAACAGGGTGAGGTCTTAAATGGTTATAAAGATGACTTTACTTATCAGAAAGAAACTCTGGAGGGAGCAGTCTTTGAGGTATATGCTGCCGAAGATATTTATACAGCAGATTTCCAGAAAGATGATAATGGAAACCGTATCCTGGAGTATGCTTCTGGGGAACTGGTAGGAACTGTTACCACGGATAAGGATGGAAAGGCACAGATCGCTGACCTTCCACTTGGAACCTATAAGATTGTTGAAAAGACAGCACCAGAGGGCTTTGTATTAAATGAAGAAGCACAGACAGTAACATTTGAATACAAAGACCAGAAAACACCAGTTATTGAGCAGACAGCAACCTTTGAGAATGACCGCCAGAAAGTGGAAGTGTCCGTAGTCAAACAGGATGCAGAGACAAAAACGGTTGTGGCGGGTGCAGAGTTTGGTATCTATGCAAAAGAAGATATTCTGGCACATGAAGAAGTGATTGTGAAGGCAGATACCTTACTTGGAAAAGCAGTCAGTGGGGAAGATGGAAAGGCAGTATTTGATGTTGACCTTCCATTTAGTACTTACTATATCAAAGAACTTGCAGCTCCGGCAGGGTATGTCTCTTCTTTTGAGACTTTGGAAGTAACTGCCAAATATCAGGGACAGGATGTGAAAATGGTAGAGCTGGAATCTGTATTTAAGAACCAGCCGACAAAAGTAACCTTTACGAAGTCCGATATTACGACAGGCGTGGAACTTTCCGGGGCAACGCTTACGGTGCTTGATAAGGATGGAAATGTGGTAGATACATGGAAGTCTGTAAAGGGTGAGGAACACTTGATTGAAAGACTCACAGCCGGGGAGACATATACTCTTCGTGAAGAAATGGCTCCTTATGGCTATCTGATGGCGGAAGAAGTTTCCTTTACTGTGGACGATACTGCTGAAATCCAGAAGGTAGAGATGAAAGATGCAGTGCCAACCGGAACACTTATCATCAATAAAAAAGGTGAGTTCCTGGAGAAAATATCTGCACTGGATTCCATTGGCGGATGGATGAAGCATCTGTTTGAATATCTTTCCGGTTCCCTGAAAGACGTTACTTTTGAGGTTTATGCCTTAGAAGATATAAAAGCGGCGGATGGTGAGAGTGAAGATTACTACAAAAAGGATGCACTGGTAGCAACGATCACGACGGATGAAACAGGAGTGGCGAAACTGACAGACCTTCCTCTTGGCAAATACTGTGTCAAAGAGAAAGAGACAGCAAATGGATATGTCCTGGATGGAGAAGCTCGTGAAGTGGATCTGACTTACCGTGACCAGAATACCGCAGTTGTTACTTATTCTGCTGACTGGCAGAACAAACGCCAGAGAGCAGAAGTAAACGTGTTAAAGAAAGAAAAAGATTCCGACCGTGTACTGGAAGGGGCTGTATTTGCCCTGTGCAATAAAGAAAATATTGTCAATGCAAAGGGCGATGTGATCTTGAAAGCGGATACGGTTATTGAGGAGCAGGCTACGGATAAGGAAGGAAAACTGACCTTTACGGCAGATCTGCCACTTGGCTATACCTACTATGTGAAAGAAACTTCTCCGGCACCGGGATTTGCGACAACAGACCAGGTACAGGAATTTACTTTTGAATATGGTGGGGCAGATAAGGAAACACTGTCTTATGTGTTTACTTTTGAAGATGAGCCGACAACCGTAGAGTTTACCAAAACATCCCTGACAGACGGAAAGGAGATTGAGGGAGCAAAACTGAAAGTTACAGATGAGAGTGGAAACACTGTGGATGAATGGACTTCTGGTAAAGAACCACATATCATCAAAGAACTGACCGCTGGCAAGAAGTACACCATGACAGAAACACTTCCTGCGGACGGTTATGTGACAGCAGAGAGCATCACTTTTACGGTGGAAGATACCGGTGAAGTACAGAAGGTGGAAATGAAGGATGATGTGACAAAAGTGCAGATTTCCAAGACCGATATTTCCGGTAAGGAGCTGCCAGGAGCGAAACTGACGATCCTTGATAAAGATGGAAAGACCGTAGAAAGCTGGACATCTGAGAAAAAACCACACTATATTGAGATGCTTCCAATCGGGGAATATATCCTCCGTGAAGAAACTGCACCGGATGGTTATCTGGTTGCAGAAGATGTGAAGTTTACGGTCAAAGATACTGGAGAAATCCAGAAGGTTGTGATGAAGGATGAGGCGAAACCAGAGGAAACTCCAACAGAGACACCGACGGAAACACCAGAAACCACACCAACACCGGAGACAAAAACCACAGAAGAAACAAAGAAATCGACTTCACCAAAGACAGGAGATAATACACCGATTCTGTTCTGGATTCTGCTTGCAGGGGCTGGAATGGCTGGTCTTGGTGGAACAGTGATTCTTCGCAAAAAGAAGAAATAAGAGATCATAAGATTTCTTAGTAATGGATGAGGGCATTTATGGACACAGGATTCACAGATGCCCTTTTATAAAATTTCAAAAGAATTAGGGAGAAAAGAAGATGACAAAAACAGTATTGATTGTTGCTGCAGCTGCAGTATTTCTGGTATATGGATTTGTCCTTTGGTGCTGTATCAAAGTGGGGGCGGAATCAGAAAAAGAATATATGAAACTGGCAGAAAAGAGAGGAAAGGAGCAGCAATGTGATAAATGAGGATAAGACAGCAGTGAGAGAAGAAAGGGCGTGGTGTGATTGCAGGATGAAGTGAATGAGAAAACAGTCTCACTTTGTATCCGCTGTGGCAAGGTCACTGCCAACTTGCTGAAAGCTGCCATGGTAAAGGCTCTTGCAAAGATGGAGCAGGAGAAAAAACAGCAGGGACAGAAAACAAACCAGAAGCAGCCCCAGAAGGAAAAGGAGGCTAAGACCTACAAGGGAAAACAGAGCCTTGATAAGCTGATGAAGCAGAATGTACAGCTGTCCAACATTGAGATCACAGATGGAAACATCAAGTCTTTTGAACGGGTAGCAAAGAAGTACAGCATTGATTTCAGCCTGAAAAAAGATGTGACTGCGGACCCGCCAAGATACTATGTGTTCTTTAAGGCAAGGGATGCTGATGTGATGACTGCCGCTTTTAAGGAATACACGGGCAAGTCTCTGAATAAGGACAAAAAACCATCTGTGAGGAAGAAGTTACAGCAGGCAATCACCAAATCGCTTGCAAAGCACAGGGAACTGGAGAAAACAAAAGGAAAGGAGAAGGAGCCGTCATTATGAGCAGATTACAGAAGTTGCTTGGTGTAGGAAAAGGATACCTGGAGAGATTACCGCCGGTGGATGTACATAAGCTGCTTCGGATTGTTCTGATGAATCTTCCATATATCGTGATCTTTTATGTGGGAAATAAGCTGGCATGGTTATATCAATACTGTGTAGGTGATTCCATGATAAAAAGACTGATGGTACTGATCTTAAATTTCCAGATGGCATTTAGCAGGATTCTCCCAAGTATGCATAAAAATGAATTGCTGGTTGGGATTACTGGAGCCGTGGCAGTGAAGCTCATGGTCTACATGAAAGGAAAAAATGCCAAAAAGTTCCGGCAGGGAGTGGAGTATGGTTCGGCAAGATGGGGGACGGCAAAAGACATTGCACCCTTTATCGACCCGGTATTTGAAAACAATATCCTGCTGACCATGACGGAACGGCTGACCATGAATGGCAGACCAAAGAATCCGAAATTTGCGAGGAACAAGAACGTGATCGTGATTGGCGGATCTGGCTCAGGAAAGACACGTTTTTATGTAAAACCCAACTTGATGCAGATGGGAAAATACATCAGTTATGTGGTCACGGACCCGAAAGGGACGATCATCATTGAGTGCGGAAAGATGCTGGTACGGCATGGATATAAAGTGAAAGTATTGAATACGATCAATTTTTCCAAGAGTATGCATTATAACCCCTTCCACTATATCCATTCGGAAAAGGATATTTTGAAACTGGTAAATACGATCATGGTGAACACGAAAGGGGAAGGCGAGAAGTCCAGTGAGGATTTCTGGACGAAAGCAGAGAGGCTTCTGTACTGTGCCCTGATCGGCTATATCTGGTATGAAGCACCGGAAGAAGAACAGAACTTTGCGACCCTGCTTGAGTTTATCAACGCTTCGGAAACAAGGGAAGATGATGAGACATTTAAAAATGCAGTAGATATGCTGTTTGAGGAACTGGAAAAGGAAGAACCGGAGCATTTTGCAGTGCGTCAGTATAAGAAATATAAACTGGCGGCAGGAAAAACAGCAAAGAGTATTTTGATTTCCTGTGGTGCAAGGCTTGCACCGTTTGACATTGCAGAGCTTCGTGAGATCATGAGCTATGATGAGATGGAATTGGATATGGTAGGTGACCAGAGGACAGCACTGTTTATTATCATTTCTGATACGGATGATACCTTTAACTTTGTTGTGGCGATGATGTACAGCCAGTTATTCAACCTGTTATGTGACAGAGCGGACGATGTACATCATGGAAGATTGCCATATCATGTCAGAATCCTCTGTGACGAGTTCGCAAATATCGGTCAGATTCCAAAGTTTGACAAGCTGATCGCCACCATCCGTAGCAGGGAAATCTCTGCATCCATTATCCTCCAGTCGCAGTCCCAGTTAAAGACGATCTACAAAGATGCAGCTGAGACAATCTTAGGTAACTGCGACACGATGTTATTCCTTGGCGGTAAGGAAAGTTCGACCTTAAAGGAGATTTCCGAGACGCTGGGAAAAGAAACGATTGATTTATATAACACTTCGGACACCCGTGGACAGAGCCGTTCTTACGGGATGAACTATCAAAAAACAGGAAAGGAATTGATGAGCCGGGACGAACTTGCGGTCATGGATGGCAGCAAATGTATCTTGCAGCTTCGAGGTGTAAGACCATTTTTCAGTGACAAGTTCGATATTACCAAACACAAACGGTATAAGGAGCTGTCAGACTACGATAAGAAAAATGAGTTTGATGTGGAAGCGTATATGCGGCATCGGATGGAAGTGAAACTGACGAGGACACAGGAATTTGACCTGTATGAGTTTTCGGAAGAGAGTCTGGCAAAAGAATTAAATACAGAAAACAAGGAAGCAGAGCATGTGAAAGATTCGGACACATAGCTCTTTTTTCTTTGCCCTTTTGGGAGGTGATGGATTTGAGAGATCATGAAAGGCCGCCCGTAAGGGCAGAGCCGGAAAAGACTTCTTAAAGATAGAAACCAAAGAAATACAGAGATTTGAAAGGAGACAACGAATATGGCGTTTTTTAATCAGGCAATCAATATTTTACAGACACTAGTGGTGGCAATCGGAGCAGGACTTGCAGTATGGGGTGTTATTAACCTGTTAGAAGGATATGGAAACGACAACCCAGGTGCAAAGTCCCAGGGGATCAAGCAGCTGATGGCAGGAGGCGGTGTCGTTCTGATTGGCACCCAGCTGGTACCGTTACTGTCCGGATTGTTCAGCTGAGAGAAGCAGGAGGGAGATGACTCATGGATCGGATATTTGAAGCGATTGAAGAATGGATGAGGAATCTTCTGACAGGCATGGTAAGTTCCAACCTGACAACAATGTATACCGATGTCAATGAAAAGACCGGTCAGATTGCTGCTCAGGTTGGGCAGACACCGCAGGGCTGGAATGGCAGCATTTACAGCATGATACAGAATCTTTCCGAGTCGGTCATTGTACCGATTGCCGGTATGATTATCACATTTGTACTTTGTTATGAGCTGATCTCCATGTTGACGGAAAAGAACAACATGCACGACATCGACACCTGGATGTTCTTTAAATACTTTTTCAAGATGTGGGTGGCAGTCTGGATCGTCAGCCATACCTTTACGATCACGATGGCGGTATTTGATGTCGGGCAGTCCGTAGTCAGCCGGGCAGCTGGAGTTATCAGTTCTGATACAGCGATCAATATAGATACGATGATCTCTACAATGGAAACGGCGATGGAATCTATGGAGATTGGTGAACTTGTCATACTGGCACTGGAAACGATGCTTGTAAGCCTGTGTATGAAGATTATCTCAGTCTTTATTACAGTGATTTTGTATGGACGTATGATTGAGATTTATCTCTATTCGTCCGTTGGAGCGATCCCGTTCGCAACCATGTCCAACCGGGAATGGGGGCAGATCGGGAACAACTATCTTCGTGGATTGTTTGCACTGGCATTCCAGGGATTTTTTATGATGGTCTGCGTGGGAATCTATGCGGTCCTGGTCGCAAACATCCAAATGTCAGATAACATACATTCTGCATTGTTCGGCGTGATGGCATACACGGTGATCCTGTGTTTCAGTCTGATGAAAACAGGAAACTTCGCCCGCAGTATCTTTAACGCCCATTAAGAAAGGAGGAATTGGCAATGGCATTTGTATCTGTGCCTAAAGACTTAACCAAGGTCAAGAATAAGATCATTTTCAATCTGACGAAACGGCAGCTGATCTGCTTTGGGATTGCGGCGGCGGTAGGGCTTCCGTTTTATTTCTTAAGCAGGGGAATTATTGGTTCCAGTAACGCAGCGACCGGGATGTGCCTTCTGATGCTTCCGGCATTTTTGTTTGCCATGTATGAGAAGGATGGGCTTCCGTTAGAAAAGGTCTTAAAAAATATGATCACCGTAAAATTTATCCGTCCTCCGGTACGCAAGTACCAGATGGAAAATATGTACGAGAAAAAATATACCGTGGTCAGAAAGAAGAAAGGGGGAACGAAGAGTGTTAAAAAGAAAAAACGATAGACAGCCGCCACAGAGTTTAGACGAATTATATCCGGATGATTACTGGCTGGATGAGGAGGATGGAGAAGAAGAACTTCCAGACCCCGCAATGAAAAGAAGACCAGTAAGCGGCAGACTGCATGATGAGCCGATGGTGACAGGGTATGAAGCACTGGAACGGCAAAGAGGTGTCCGCAGACCGAACCGGAAACTGACACGCAGGGAAAAGAAAGCCCTCAAAAGGGCACAGAAATATGAAGAAAAACTGCATAAGGAACATGAAAAAGCGGATAAGAAAAATGCAAAAAGGGAAGCAAAGCTGGCAGCCAGAGCAGAAAAACAGGCAGTGCGTGACGCAAAGAAAACGCAAAAAAGAAAAGAGCAGACCTGTCGCAGCACCGTCGGGGCAGCGTCCGGCAGGAAAAGTGGTTTCCGGAACGAAAGGCAGTGGGACAGGAAAGAAAACACCGGATAGTGCCAGAGATAAGAGGATCACTGCACAGCAGTCGATTCCATACCATGAGATGGGAAGGGACGGTATCTGCCGGGTGCAGGACAAGTTTTATTCCAAGACGATCCGTTTTTATGACATCAACTATCAGCTGGCACAGAATGAAGATAAGAACGCCATCTTTGAAAACTGGTGTGATTTCCTGAATTACTTTGACAGCACAATTCATTTTCAGCTGTCTTTTATCAACCAGCACAGCAACATGGCAGAGTATGAGAAGGTCATCCATATCAATCCGCAGGAGGATGAATTTGATGACCTACGTATGGAGTTTGCCCAGATGCTCAATAACCAGCTGGCAAAAGGAAATAACGGGCTGATGCGTACCAAATATATCACATTTGGGATTGAAGCGGAGAATATCCGGGAAGCACGGCCAAAACTGGAACGTATCGAGTCGGATATTCTGAATAACTTTAAGATCCTTGGGGTATCTGCCTATCCGCTGAACGGAGAGGAACGGTTACAGATCATGTATGAAACCTTTAACCAGGACAGCAAAGTTCCGTTCCATTTCTCTTATGACGATGTACTTCGGACAGGGCTTAGTACCAAGGATTATGTCGCACCGACCAGTTTTGTATTTAAGAATGGAAAAGATTTTGAGATGGGCGGCACGATGGGAGCTGTTTCCTATTTACAGATCCTTGCACCGGAACTTACCGACAAGATGCTGGCAGAGTTTTTGGAGATGGACAGCAACCTGATGGTGAATTTCCATATCCAGTCCATCGACCAGATGAAGGCAATCAAGCTGGTAAAAAGCAAGGTGACGGATATTAACCGTATGAAGATCGAGGAACAGAAAAAAGCAGTCCGGGCAGGCTATGACATGGACATTATCCCTTCGGACTTAAATACATACGGTGGGGAAGCAAAAAGGCTTCTGGAAGATCTACAGTCCAGAAATGAGAGAATGTTCCTTGTAACAGCATTGTTCTTAAATACTGCACCGACCAAACAGGAACTGGAAAATGTGGTGTTCCAGACTGCCGGTATCGCACAGAAATATAACTGTGCATTGAAACGGCTGGATTACCAGCAGGAGCCGGGACTGATGAGCTGCCTGCCGCTTGCGGTGAATTTTGTACCGATCAAACGGGCACTGACAACGACATCCACGGCAATTTTTGTCCCGTTTACCACACAGGAATTATTTATGGCGGGGGAATCTATTTATTATGGATTAAATGCCCTGTCCAATAACCTTATCATGGCAGACAGGAAGAAACTGAAGAACCCGAACGGACTGATTCTTGGTACACCGGGTTCCGGTAAGTCGTTTGCGGCAAAACGAGAGATTGCAAATGCATTTATCGTGACGAAAGATGACATTATCGTCTGTGACCCGGAGGGGGAGTATTATCCGTTAGTCCGGGCATTTCATGGACAGGTGATCCGTATTTCCCCGACCAGCCACGATTATATCAATCCGATGGATATTAACCTGGATTACGCTGACGATGATGACCCGCTTTCCTTAAAATCGGACTTCATCCTGTCTCTTTGTGAGCTGGTAGTAGGCGGAAAGAACGGACTGGAGCCGGTTGAAAAGACCGTCATTGACCGATGCGTAAGGCTGGTCTATCAGGATTTCCTTTCTGACCCGGTACCGGAAAAAATGCCGATTTTAGAGGATTTATATAATCTTCTCCGTAATCAGAAAGAGCAGGAAGCACAGCGTCTGGCAACGGCACTGGAGATTTACGTCAATGGTTCCTTAAAAGTGTTTAACCATAGAACCAACGTGGAACTGAGTAACCGTATCGTATGTTTTGACATTAAGGATCTGGGAAAACAGCTGAAAAAACTGGGGATGCTGATCGTACAGGACCAGGTGTGGAACAGGGTAACGATCAACCGTTCTGCGAATAAGAGTACCAGATATTACATTGATGAGTTCCATCTGCTCTTAAAAGAGGAGCAGACAGCAGCATACAGCGTGGAGATCTGGAAGCGTTTCCGTAAATGGGGTGGTATCCCTACGGGTATCACACAGAACGTAAAAGACCTGTTAGCCAGCCGGGAGATTGAGAACATCTTTGAAAACTCGGACTTTATCCTGATGCTCAACCAGGCATCTGGTGACAGACAGATCCTTGCAAAACAGCTCAACATTTCCCCTCACCAGCTTTCTTATGTAACGAACAGCGGGGAAGGTGAGGGACTGGTCTTTTATGGCAGCACCATTATCCCGTTCAAGGATAAGTTTGATAATTCCCTGATGCTGTATGCCCTGATGACTTCTAAGCCGGATGAGGTGGAAAAGCGTAAGAAACTTGGTATCGGAGAACGGGACGATTAAAGAAATAAACGAAACAAAATAAAACAGAGTAGAGGATGAGCCGGAGGAATACTTCCGGCAATTTTTCTGCCCGGAAATCATGGAGGATTACAAGATGGAAGATTACAGAAACATGGAGAGATGCAGCGGCGAACCTTGCTGCATATTTGCAGAAAGAATCTGTGCAGACAATGAAAAGGAGATTTTGAAAATGGAAAAGGACACAAAGGAAAAAGTGACGGCTGATGAAGTGATGGATGACCTTATCTATCTGGCGGAACTGATTGATTTCATGGGAATTACATCTTGTCTGGCTGTAAGGGGAACTTTAAGTGAGCGAATGACAGACAAGCTGACGGATTCCATTGCAGGGATGGCAGATGAAGTGTTGGAGAAATGGGAGGACTATCAGGATAAGACAGAATAACCGGGACAAAGCAGTAAAGGGGATGGTCAAAGTTGCAGGAGCATGAGTATAAGGCGAGAGATAAAACCGTCCAGAAGATGAGCCGGGATGGACTGCGGGAAGAAAACCTCCGGAACAAGGAAGAAAAAAGGATCACCGGGCGGGATACGGATACCGAGATTTCCCGCAGTGAGAAGAAAGAGGAACTGGATTTTAGTAAACGCAGACATGAACGGCTGAAAGAAGAACGGGAGATGGAACAGCCGGAGCAGAGTTCCAGAAAACCCAGATATAGTAGGGAACATGCAGATATATTGGATGATGAACAAGATATAGCAACTGATGCGGATGTAGAAGAGGGGCTTACAGACGATAGCAGCGAGAACCCCAAATCTGCCTTTCGCACAGAGAGTATCCGTGGACAGCCAAGAGGGGAACGGGCATATCTGGAGACAGTTGCAGACAGCCGGGATCTTCGGAAGAAAAAGATGGT
>ENA-OQJC01000398-OQJC01000398.1-human-gut-metagenome-genome-assembly--contig:-NODE-398-length-13333-cov-2.425564_pt1 | contig 13333 bp, 13 predicted proteins | sample MGYA00242600_ERZ504766 | MGnify/ENA primary metagenome ERZ504766 (study PRJEB26092, sample SAMD00036364) | human gut metagenome | host: Homo sapiens | study: EMG produced TPA metagenomics assembly of...
CTGGTTTCTCACAATTTTCTTATAAAGGAAATACGGCAGGATCCATCCCAGAAATCCGGGAATACGCAAAAATAATACACAAAAGGATTTTCGGCGGATCTGCTGTCACCGCAAACGTAGAACATGCAATAAATGCAGTTCCGATCACTCCTGCTGCCAGCGCCCATATTGTCGCTTTCGATGTCTTACTGTTTTCCAGTGACTGAATTTCCCGGACACAGGCTTCAAAGTTTCGCTGCAGCCTTGTAAGCTCCGTTTTATTTACAATTTTCCGATCACGTTTCAATCGCAGAGTCATCATCTTCTCGGCCCCCGGATGACGACTCTGGCTGCTCTGCGGCAGATTGTCATCCGGTTCCACCCAAAATTCTCATATCCATCTAACAAAAAGAGGCCTGACTGCTGTTTGCACTCACTTCTTTATATTCATATGCCACAAAATTTCTCTGTGACTTTTCTGTCTTTTTCATAACTGACCAAACTCCTTTCCCGCCATGGGCAGTGTCACAATAAACGTACTGCCCTGTTTTCTTCACTTAGGACCTGAATCTCCCCATCCATAAGCTCCAGCACCCGTTTTACCATTGCCATCCCCAGTCCGTTTCCCTCTTTGGAATGAGACGTATCTCCCTGATAAAATTTATCAAATATATGTTTCATGGTATTTTTGCTCATACCGCAGCCGGTATCCGATACAGAGATTGTCACCCCCTGCTCATCCGACAACTGACGAACCGTGATCACACCGCCCAGCTCGGTAAACTTGACCGCATTAGACAGCAGATTATTCCACACCAGTTCCATCAGATCCTGATCCGCATAAATTTCTGCCCGATCCTCCATTTCTACTTCCATCTCGATCTCTTTTTTCTCCCAGGCAGATTCATATTGCAGAATGCAGTCACATAACTGTCTGCACACATCATACACTTCTGCCTCCGGCTGTATTTTCTGGTTTTCCAGCTTATTCAGCTTTAAAATATTGCTGATCAGATCAGACAGGCGCGTTGCTGTATTTTCAATGGCTTCCCCATATTCTCTGCGCTGTTCTTCCGACAACGCATCCCTCTGCAAAAGTTCCGCATAATTTTTAATAATAGAAAGCGGTGTTTTCATCTCATGAGAAACATTTGACACAAAATCTGTTTTCAGCGTTTCAATGCTCCCTAGTTCTTCCACCATCTTATTAAAATCCAGAATCATGACATCCAGATAATCCCGTTTCTCCATTGTATGAAATGTAGGTACATAGACGGAAAAATCTCCGTTCGCCACTTTTCTGGTAGCCTCTGCCATTTTATACAGTGGTTCTTCGTAGGTTCTTTTTACCTTCCATCTGGTAAACAGCGTCAGTCCCATGGCAACCATTCCCCAGTAACACATCGGCACCACGGTCATCACCGCTTTATTCCAGCCTGCCGAATTCATAAACACGATCAGTCCGGTATGTATCCCCGACATCAGAAACAGAACCCCAATATAGATTCCAAATAAAGAAACCGGAAATAAACTTTGCTTTACTTTTCCCCTTTGTTCCTCTCGTTCTTTCATTGCAGCACCACCTTGTATCCAAGCCCGCGGACTGTCACAATCTTAAATCCGTCACAGGCTGACAGTTTATCTCTGAGTTTTGTAACATAAACATCCACAGCCCTCAGACTGGTATCTGTCTCCACACCCCAGAACTCGTCCATGAGCTGCGCTCTGGAAAACGTTTTTTTCGGATAAGACAAAAGCTTGTAAATAATATTAAACTCTCTTGTAGTAAGACTGATCTCTTCTCCGTCAATTTCTGCACTCATAGCATCCGCATCCAGTATCAGATTTCCCACCGTAATTTTTCTTTCCATCTCTATATTTGCCCTGCGAAGCAATGCCCTTACACGAAGAAGCAGTTCATCCAGTTCTATCGGTTTTACCATATAGTCGTCAATCCCGAGCTGAAACCCTTTCCGCTTGGACGGCAGATCATCTTTTGCCGACATAAACAGGATCGGAATCGTCTCATTTATCCGGCGAACTGTCCCGGCAAACTCAAACCCGTCAATCTCCGGCATCATAATATCAGAAATAATCAGCTGGTACACCGTATGATACATTTCCTCATATGCCGCAGCTGCCGACAGACACCCCTTCGCCTGAAAGCCACTGTCATTCAGATAGGTACATACAATCTGATTTAATTTTTCATCATCTTCCACTACAAGTATACGAATCATTTTTATCTTCTCCTTTTGTATCTCTTCCCGTTTTCCTAAAATACAGGACGATCCTAACACATTTTTGTTTTCGTTTTGTTTGTGAATTATGTACAAATTGTAAACAAAAACAAGGTGCGGTCAATTTTTTCTTCTGACGCACCTGTTTCTGACTCTTTTATTTTAAAGATTTGATAAATTAAATGAGACAAAGTAAATCCACAACTCCTTTGCAATCTCTGGTGCTGCATAACTCCATGCAATACTCATGCACATCCCGATTCCAACTGTACCAATCATTGCAATCAATACTGTAGCTATCGTCTTTTTGGACACTCTGCCTGCCTTGTTCTTTTCTTTCATATTCTCATACCTGCCTTTCTTTGTTTGATGGTATGAGAATAGCACTCTTTTGTTTATCCAATGTTTGATATTTGTTTCTGAATTATTAAAAGCTTCAAAATCTTTTCCTACAGCAGAAATTCGCAGAACACATAATTGCTGACATCAATCCCTCTTTTTGTCAGCCGGATTTTATCCTCTTTCACTTCTAACATTTTTTCCTGCTCCAGTTTTTCAAGCACGTCTCCGTAGATTTCTTCTATCGTATTTCCAAAACAATTCTCAAACTGGATTCCGGAGATTCCCTGCATCTTTCGAAGTCCCAGAAACATAAATTCTTCCATGGCATCTTCCTTTGTCAGCACTTCGATTTCTTCCCGCAGATCTTCTCCTGATCCTATTCTTTCTATATAAGAGGTCATATCTGTACAAAGATGGTATCTGGTATTGGAAATAAAAGACGAGGCTCCCAGACCGATCCCTAAATACTCTACTCTGCTCCAATACCCCAGATTGTGTCTGCACTCTTTTCCTTCCCGTGCATAATTGGAAATCTCATAGCGATGAAATCTATATTCTTCCAGAATTTCCTCTGTCCGCTCATACATCTGCCGCTCTGCGTCTTCATCCGGAAGAGGCGGATGTTTCTCCTGATCTGTCTGTCCTTTTCCATACCACTGATAAAATCGGGTTCCTTCCTCAATGATCAGACTGTACGCAGAAATATGCTCCGGATGCAATTCTGCCACCGTACGAAGGGTGTGCTCCCAGCTTTTTACGGTCTGTCCGGGAATGGCTGAGATGAGATCAATGTTGATATTATCAAATCCTGCCTGCCGTGCCATGTCATAGGATTCCCGAAATTCTTCATACGTATGGATTCGTCCCAGCATTTTCAGTTCCTCATTGTTGACAGACTGTAATCCGAAACTGATCCTGTTGATTCCCGCCTGTTTCCATCCTTCTAGTTTTTCTTCCGTCACAGTTCCCGGATTTGCTTCGATTGTAATCTCCGCATCCCTGTCGATGGTAAATACCTGTCTCAGCATTTTAAAAATCTCACCCATCTGTTCACACGACAAAATGGACGGAGTTCCTCCGCCCACAAAAACAGAAGATACCTGGTAAGATGAAGCAACCTCGCGGTATCTTTGTATTTCTTTTTTTAATGCATCCACATACTCCGCTTTGGCTGCATCATTTGCCGGTGCAGACAAAAAGTCGCAATAGGCACATTTCTGTACGCAAAACGGAATGTGGATATATAATTCTAATTTCTGCATCATACAGTCCTCTTTCTTATTGATAGGTACAGTATAATACAATCTGTTTTTGCTGTATACCTTTATCCCACAGAAAAAACAGTCAAAATGATCAGAAAATTTTCTCCATTTGCCTCCGGGAAATGGTAAAAATGACTTTCCGGAACAACTGCCTCCCACTCTTTGGTTGCTTCTGAAGGCTCTGGTCTTCTGCTGATATTCACCTGCTCCCGATCCCTCGGTGTCTCAAAATATGAGAACAGCAGATTTTCATGCAGAGAAATCATCTGGTAACGATCCCCCACGAGAAGACCTTCCCGCACAATCGACTGGTGATGACCAACATAGGAGCTTACCTTCTACGGATATAAAACTGCAATTCGTCCGCACCGTGCTTCCGGCGTTTTTTTCCGCTTCCACACCTCCACGGATTTCGGCTCATCGAACCAGAAGACCGGATACATATACAGCCAGCGGCGTTTTGTATTTCCCCCGCCTTTTACGGATGGCCACACCTCCAAAAACTCCTGCAGATCTAAAAACCACCCTTCTGCAATCTGCTCCATATTCTTTTCCCAGAGATGCTCTGACAGCTCCGGAATTTTTTTTCCAATATATTCCACATAGAAAAGTAACATATTTTGACAACATTGCGCAGACTGCTGATCAGCTCTGCCCCCCTTTTTCAAGATACAGTGTCACATTACTTTTCAATACGATCGTTCCACTTAAAAACTGACCGGTCGGGACAATGACACGTCCGCCTCCTGCCACTGTACAGGCATCCACTGCCGCCTGAATCGCTGCTCTGTTGTTTGTTGTGCCGTCTGCGACTGCACCATAGTCTGTTATTCTATAATCCATCGTTTATTTCCTCCATTCCAGAGAATCAATCCCATCCATAGAAATTACCTCTCCCTCTTGTCCTGCCACCTGAATATCCTCCAGTACCAGAGTTTTGATATTTCTCGCAAAAATTCCCATTTTACAGATATTCTGATCAATTCCATCCATCATCGCCGGCTGTCCACTGGCTGCATCTTCTGCATAGCTGACCTGAATGTGCTTCATTTCCACACGCTCAATTTTCTGCTCCGGGAGACCGTAGAAAAACGCAGCTGCCACATGACAGTTTTTAGCCTGAATATTACGAAAACACAGTTCTTTGATCTGTGGAGTTCTCTCATCCACCGCAAGCGGCTCCTTGCACTGTACATACTCGCTGTGTCCGTCCGGATCGCAGAAATAGAAACTGTTGATCACAAACGGAGTCAGCACAGAATCCATCCTGATATCTTCAAACAAAATACCGTCGATCACAGCATCCTTACCGCGTCCTCTTCTTGTCTTGATCCGAAGCCCCCGGTCTGTATTGAGAAACACACACTGTCTTGCCTGCAAATTTTTGATTCCTGCCGCCATCTCACTCCCCAACGTAATTGAACCATGCCCATCCCGCATACAGCACTGGCGGATTCTGATATTGGAAGAAGGAACTTTGTATTTTGCTCCCACGGAAATTTTACCTGACTTCACGGCAATGCAGTCATCGCCCACAGAGAACAGACATCCTGTGATTTCTACATCGTCGCAGGATTCCGGATTCAATCCGTCTGTGTTCGGGGAAACCTTTGGTCCAAGCACCGTCACTCCAATAAATTTCAGATGACTGCAAAAATACGGATGAATATTCCAACTCGGACTATTCTGTACTGTGATTCCGGTAATTGTCACATCCTCACATCGATTCAAAAAGATCATACGCGGTCTTGCCGCACCACGAACCTCTTTTGCATCCAGCCACCAGTTTTCCCAGGAAGCATTTCCATCAATTGTACCTTCTCCGCAAATCGTCACATCCTTTATGCCGATTCCATTCATGATTCCGGCAAACATATTCTGGGCTTCTCCTTCCCAGGTTCCGAGAATATATTCGTTTTCCTGATCCTCACTCTGGTAAGTTCCCCTTAGAATTGAAAACCTCTCACGCTCTGTATATGCCGAAAGCACTGCACCTTTTGCCAGCTCCATTGTGAGATGATCTTTCAGAAACAGACTGGTCACTCGATACGTTCCTTCCGGAATCAGCACACGACTGTTTCTCGGGCATGACATGATCGCTGCCTGAATATATGTCGTATCGTCCTGTACGCCATCTCCCTTTGCACCAAAATCACGCACATTCAATGTATAATCCTGTGTATCTGTGCAGAACATAATCTCAGCTGCTTCTTCCCCTCTTTCTACAGAAACATGATACTCTTTGCCAGGCTCCAGACCCTGCAGGAGATTCACAACCTGCCTGCTCTCTTTGTAAAACACTCCATTTAAAGATATCCGACAGGGTTCTTCCATCTCGTAAACACTTCCTTCACAACATTCCAGAGCCGCTGTACGTGCATGTTTCCAAATTACGTTTAACTCCATTTTGATCTCCTTTATGTATTTTCCACACATTGTAACAGCTTACATTATTTATTTCCACCTATTCACATTTCTATTTCCTTATCAATCGTATGTTATCATTGTGTTTTTTAATTGTCAATTATGTATTTTATATAATAATCACCTGCAGATTTATATAAAATATACAATACCATTTTCGAAAATCATATGCTATTATAGTAGAAAACCACTCTCCTTCTTTGCAATTAGTGTTAGCACTTACACTTTGGATTGGTTTCTGAAATTTTTAAGGAGCATTCAGTTATGAATATATATGATATTTCTCAAAAGGCAGGGGTATCCATTGCCACTGTTTCGCGGGTTTTAAACGGCAGTGAAAAAGTCAGCGAAAAAAACCCGAAAAAAAGTGCTTGCTGTCATGGAAGAAAACAGCTACACACCAAATGCCTTTGCCAGAAGTCTCGGACTGAATTCCATGCACACTGTTGGGATTCTCTGTTCCGACTCCTCGGACGTTTTACCAGGCACAGGCAATTTATTATCTGGAGCGGGAGCTTCGCAAGAATTCCTATGCATCCATGCTCTGCTGCACAGGGTGTGAGCTTTTGGAGAAACAGAGCTATTTGAACCTGCTTTTGTCCCGCAATGTAGACGCTGTCCTTCTGATCGGTTCTCACTTTATCGAGAACTCTCCGGAGGAAAACCGCTATATTCTGGAGGCCGCTTCCAAAAATCCCTGTTTTTATCTTAAACGGAGAATTAAAAGGAGACAATATATACTCCATTCTCTGCGATGACTATATGGCATTGAAAGATATGACAGACCTGGTCTTCGCCAGAGGATCTGAATCCCCGATTTATTTATACCGAACGCTCAATTACAGCGGACAGAAAAAAATCCAGGGATTCCTGGATTCGTGTGCGGAACATGGACTGGACATATCTCAGAAAAATGCGTTTTCCGCACCGGGAGACTTGCACAAAGCATGTTCTATCTTAGAACAACTCGATGCAGACGGCATTTCTTTTGACTGTGTCCTTGCTGCAGATGACGAACTCGCCACAGGCGCTGTAAAATACGCACTGAAAAAGCACCTTCGAGTTCCCGAGGATTTTCAGGTGACCGGATACAACAATTCCGTACTCGCCGCTTGCAGTACACCAGAGATCACAACCATCGACAACCGGGTAGAATATATGTGCGTCACTGCCGTGTCACAGATGATGCAGGTATTTCAGAAAGAAATTCCGCCTTCCAGAACAATGTTTTCCGGAAATATTGTAAAAAAGCAGACAACAAAATGATGGCAGGAGCGTAAGGCTTCTGCCATCATTTTAAAAGCTATTTTATTTTTGCACCTTCTACAACCAATTCTTCTTTGTACTCTTCTCCATAAGTAGCTACCAGTGTCTCATCATAATCTTTATGGAAGAACTGCTCTTCTTTCAGAGATTGAATTTCCTCATTGATCCAGTTTAACAACGTTTCATTTCCTTTCGCACCATCAATATCAGACTTGTCGTCTTGATCATTAATAAAAAATAATTGCACAAGAAGTGGTGTATTTCTGCTGAGTTCTATGTACATCACTGCTATTTGCCTAAAAAAAGAATTCGCTCATTTTGTAGGATAAAAGAAATGCCGACTCATAACCCGATTAACCCCCGTTATAAATCGACACCCCAATCATAATTTACCTATCCAGTTCTCTTTGATTCTTTCGCAATGTTTTTTTTGTCGACTTGCCACCATACACTGTCTGCTCTTTTTCACAAACAAGACTTACATCGGCGTTCCCACCTCGATCAGATTACCGTCCAGATCATAAAACCGAACCACCTTCTGCCCCCAGCTATGTGTCGTAAGACGATTGACATACTGGATAGAAGGATACAAATTTTCTAATTTTTGAACAAATTTTTCTATCTCACGTTCTTCAAAATACAGTTCGCAGGAATTGCTCTCTGGAATAATTTCTTTTTCAAGGAACTTCTTCCAGATTTTTTCTTCCTGCAGTACCAGACCTTCTGTTAAAATCATATTCCCATCATTATCAAGCACCACATTAAGGCCAAACAAGTCATGATAAAACTGCTTTGATTTTTCAATATCTTTCACAACGATCAATATATTTTTTAATTCATTCTGTTTTTTCTCCTTCCATATCCGTTCCTATTGTATTTATAATTGGATTATACATAACTCTATATTTTTGTATATCTTTATTTTCAAAACAAAAAGACGCCTCCACCGGGAAACGCCTTTTTGTTCTTTATTCTGCCACTGCTTTGTGATGTTTATCTTTATAAATGACCAGATACATCCCAAGATGGTCACGGAATGTAAGGATGCGAAGCATAGAAAGGATGTCAATGCACAACTTTTTGTAATCCTTCAAATACGTTTGCTACACTCTCATCTTCCACTTCCCAGAAGATTACCTGTTCCGTATGCAAAACGGGTAATTGGTGCAATTTTACTAATTCGGTTTCTATAGTTTAACTTTTCTCCTTTAATATACTTCTTCTAAGTCAAACTCAAAATAACGTACCGCATTATTATATGAAATATCTTTTATAATTTTCCCCAGCATCCGCTCATCATCCGGGTATTCTCCATTCTCTACCCAGTCCCCAATTAATTCGCAAAGAATTCTTCTAAAATACTCATGTCTGGAATAAGACAAAAAACTTCTGGAATCTGTCAGCATTCCAAGGAAATTTCCAAGAAGTCCCAGGTTTGCCAGAGATGTCATCTGTTTGATCATTCCAGTCTTGTGGTCGTTGAACCACCATGCAGATCCCTGTTGAATCTTTCCTGCCACACCCGCATCCTGAAAACATCCAAGAATCGTTCCGATGGCTTCATCGTCATTTGGATTCAGACTGTAGATAATCGTCTTTGGAAGGCTGTTTTTCTCGTTCAATGCATTGAGAAAATCTGCCATCTGTGCGGACGGTGCATAGTTATTGATACAGTCATATCCGGTATCCGGTCCAAGCTGTGCATAACGGGCTGCATTGTTGTCTCTCTTACATCCATAATGAAGCTGCATTGCCCAGTTTCTCTTTGTATACTCCTCTGCTGCAAATGCCATAAATGCTGTTTTAAATTTCAGTTCTTCTTCTTTTGTCAGCATTTCACCCTGTTTGCGTTTTGCAAAGATCTTTTCCAGATTTTCTTCTGTTTCCGGCACATACATCACATATTCCAACGCATGATCGCTGGCACGACATCCCATTTCTTCAAATGCATCCATTCTCTTCTTTAATGCCATTTTTAGATCTGCAAACATTTCGATCTGACATCTTGCAGCCTGTCCCAGTTTTTTCAGATATTCTGCATAATCCGGCTTTTCGATATTCATTGCTTTGTCCGGTCTCCATGCAGGAAGTACCTGTACCTCAAAGCTATCGTCTGCCGCCAGTTCTTTATGCCAGTAGAGGCTGTCTGCAGGATCGTCTGTTGTACAGATTAAAGTAACACCAGAACGGCGGATCAGATTCCGTACGCTCATGGATGGCTCCTGTAATTTCTGATTGCAGAGATTCCACACCTCTTCTGCAGTTTCTCCATTTAATACGCCATGATAACCAAAATATCGCTTTAATTCCAAATGACTCCAGTGGAACAACGGGTTTCCCACAGCTTTTTCCAGCGTTTCCGCCCATTTTTGAAATTTTTCCCGTGCAGGCGCATCACCTGTGATATAGTACTCATCTACACCGTTTGAACGCATCTGTCTCCATTTGTAATGATCTCCGCCCAGCCATACCTGGGTAATATTTTCAAAACAGACATCTTTTGCAATCTCTTCCGGATTGATATGGCAATGGTAATCCAGAATCGGCATTGTTTCTGCAAAAATCATGATACAACTTCTGTGCTGTAGGAGTGCTCAGCAGAAATTCTTCATCCATAAATGGTTTCATCTCTTATTCCTCCTGTTGATTTGTTATTTTCCTCATTTTCTTGTAAGCCCTTACATTTATAGATTATATTTCTTTGTTAATAAAAAGTCAATTACTCTTTTATTAGCGTTTTGCACAATATTTTTCTTGATTTTTTGTACATTTTTCCGTTGACTTATAATCAAAAAGGTTGTATTTTAATTGTAAATACTTACATTTTGTTTTCTTTCTATATTTTCATTATGGAGGTTTTTATGGATTCAACACACACTTTTATTCAGATTCATCCAAAAGACAATACAGCAGTTGCACTCACTTCTTTAAAGAAGGACAGCGTATTAAATCTGGATGGACGCATGTATACTTTATTAGAAGACATTCCCCAGGGACACAAATTTGCACTGGAAAAAATCAGCGCCGGGAGTGCCGTGATCAAATACGGTTCCCCGATTGGTTATGCAACAGAAGATATTCCGGCCGGTTCCTGGATCCACACTCATAATATGAAAACAGGACTTGGAGATCTTCTGGAGTATTCTTATCAGAAAGAATTCACTTCTTTAGAACCACAGGAAGAACGGTTCTTTGAAGGATACAGAAGGACGGACGGAAAAGCCGGTGTCCGCAATGAAATCTGGATCATCCCGACGGTTGGCTGTGTCAACAGTATCGCAACCTCTGTTGCTGCCAGGGCAAAAGAATTTCAGCCGGACAGCGTAGATGCGATCGTCGCATTCCCACATCCTTATGGATGTTCTCAAATGGGAGATGATCAGGAGCACACCCGACAGATTCTGGCTGATCTGATCCGACATCCAAATGCAGCCGGCGTTCTGGTCCTCGGTCTCGGATGCGAGAACAGCAATATTGAGGAATTAAAAAAATATATCGGAACCGTGGATGAAGATCGCATCAAATTCCTGGTTGCTCAGGAAGTGGAGGATGAAATAGAAGCATCTCTTGCCTGCATCAGACAGCTCTGTGATTATGCCTCCACCTTCCAGAGAGAAAAAATTTCCTGTAAAGAGCTTGTCATCGGAATGAAATGCGGAGGTTCTGATGGATTATCCGGAATCACAGCAAATCCGACAGTTGGTGCTTTTTCCGATCTGCTCATCGCCCGCGGCGGTACTACAATTCTCACAGAAGTGCCGGAAATGTTCGGGGCAGAGACTCTGCTGATGAACCGCTGCAGGGATGAAGCTATTTTTGATAAAACGGTAGACCTGATCAATTCTTTTAAAAACTACTTTAAAAGTCACAATCAGACCATCTACGAGAACCCTTCTCCGGGAAATAAAAAGGGAGGTATCTCCACACTGGAGGACAAATCTCTTGGATGTACCCAGAAATCCGGTTCTGCCCCGGTCGCCGATGTGCTTTCCTATGGACAGCCTGTGCAGACAAAAGGACTCAATCTTTTGAGCGCTCCCGGAAATGACCTGGTAGCTTCTACTGCACTTGCAGCTTCCGGTGCACAAATTGTACTGTTTACAACGGGACGCGGAACTCCTTTTGCCTCTCCGGTTCCGACTGTAAAAATATCCAGTAATACAAAACTCTATGAGAATAAGAAAAACTGGATCGACTTCAATTGCGGTGCGCTGGTAGACGGCGGCTCTATCCCGGAGATGGGAGAATCTCTTTTTGACTATGTTCTGGAGGTTGCTTCCGGACGTCCGGTCAAAGCCGAGGAAGCAGGATTCCACGATATGGCGATTTTTCAAACAGGGTGTGACTCTGTAACAATAGATGAATATGATTTTCAGAAAGGATAATTTTTGCTATGAAACAGTTAAATTACCAGACCTTACAGGATTTAAATTATGATGGATATTTATTAAACGAAGCTCCGGAACGCGTTTTACAGTTCGGAGAAGGAAACTTTATGCGTGCATTTGTCGATTCTTTATCGATAAAATGAATGAAACTGCAAATTTTAATTCCAAGGTTGTACTGGTACAGCCAATTCCAAAATTCACAACTCCGGATGTGGGAGATTTTATCAATGAACAGGAAGGTCTCTACACACTGTATTTACGTGGTTCCGAAAACGGACAGGAAGTCTCTTCCAAACGGGTAATCTCCTGTATCAGCCGCTGCTTAAATGCATACAGCGACTATGAGGCAGTTATGGAATGTGCAAAAAATCCCGAACTGCGTTTCATCACCTGCAATACAACAGAAGCCGGAATCGTATATGATCCGTCCTGTCAGTTCACTGATACTCCGGCAAACAGTTTTCCGGCAAAGCTGACACAGTTTCTGCATAAACGTTTTGAAGCATTTCAGGGAGATGTCAAAAAAGGATTTATCATCCTCTCCTGCGAACTGATCGACAACAACGGAAAAGAACTGGAAAAATGCGTCTTAAAACACGCTGCCGACTGGAATCTGGGCGAAACTTTCACTAAATGGATCAAAAAGGCAAACCTCTTCTGCTCTACTTTGGTAGACCGGATTGTAACCGGTTATCCACGCTCTGATGCGGACAATTTAAATCAGGAAAACGGCTATATTGACAAGGTGTTAAACACCGGTGAAATCTTCGGATTCTGGGTAATCGAAGGACCGCAGTCCATCAAAGAGGAATTTCCTTGTGATGCGGCAAATCTTCCGATTCTGATCACGGATGACCACAAACCATACAAACAGCGGAAAGTCCGCATCTTAAACGGCGCTCATACTTCCATGGTACTCGGTGCTTACCTTGCCGGACAGGACATTGTAAGAGACTGTATGAAGGATGATGTCATCCGTGGTTACATGAATCAGGCAATCTATAAAGAGATCATTCCGACACTGACTCTGCCGGAAGAAGAACTGATGAGCTTTGCTGCGTCCGTGACGGATCGCTTCCAAAATCCGTTTATCGATCATGCACTGCTCTCCATTTCTCTGAATTCGACTGCAAAATGGAAAGCCCGTGTGCTTCCTTCTCTGGAAGGATACCTGGAAAAAACAGGGCAGGTTCCTCCTTGCCTGAGCGCCTCCCTCGCTTTTTACCTGGCATTTTATAAAGGCATTGGATTTGTGGACGCAACTTTTACCGGGGATCGAAATGGCAAAAACCAGTATCCGATTTCTGACGATCCGAAAGTTCTGGAATTCTATGACGCACACAAAGACGATTCTGCCGCTGACTATGTTCACGCCGTCTTAAGCGAAACGTCCTTCTGGGAAAAGATCTGACAACACTTGCCGGACTCGAAG
>ENA-OQJC01000399-OQJC01000399.1-human-gut-metagenome-genome-assembly--contig:-NODE-399-length-13307-cov-2.740440_pt1 | contig 13307 bp, 14 predicted proteins | sample MGYA00242600_ERZ504766 | MGnify/ENA primary metagenome ERZ504766 (study PRJEB26092, sample SAMD00036364) | human gut metagenome | host: Homo sapiens | study: EMG produced TPA metagenomics assembly of...
ACCCCGGCCATAGGCGTAGCCGGCTTGCCAGGCTGTATTGATGAAGGCACTGCAACGATTGGTGATTTGTTGTGTGTCCCAGTAGGGGGCTTCTTCCGCATCATACCAAAGGCCCATAGTCAGTCTTGCCGGGACGAGACCGCAGTCATTTAAGATATGGGTAGCAAAAGCAGCTTCTTCGATGGCATCATTGCAGTTTTGCGCATAGGAATAATAGTATACGCCAATGCTTATGCCCGCATTCAAGGCACCGTTTACATTGTGATAAAATTGACTATCCAAATGCCCGCGACCATAGCCAAGGCGTATGATGGCAAATTCGATGCCTGCATCACGTACCTCTTGCCAATTTACAATGCCATTATGTTCGCTTACATCAACTCCGTAGTGTTTATTTAACTGATTCATTTTCATAGTATCTTTTGCAACTCCTCACTGACGTACTTATAACTATTATTGTTATTTCTTGTTATTCATTGCTATTCATGGGTATTTATTGCTATTCATAGTTATTGATTCAGTTCATACGTTAAAAAATACGGTCAATGCAGCTAACGCTCGATGTTTATGTTGCTGCATGGCCTGGCGGCTGATGCCGTGTTGTTTGGCCAGTTGAGCCAGGGGAATGTTCTCAATATAATAAGCATAGAGTAGTTTTTGTTGCTGTGGCATGAGTCGCTTGAAGGCTCGTGCTACGGCTTTTTATTTGCATTAGCTAAAGCCGTTGTTTCGGCACTGTCGGAAGGAGCTAAGATATCCTCAAACGTCATGGTTTTATTGTCACCGTCAGTAGCCTGATCCATAATAAATGTTTCCCGCTGCCATTGTTTTCTAAGTTTTCTAAACGCATTGTATTGACCGTATTTAATCCGACTTTTGACAAAACCGGAGAAGGGGACGTCGCCGTTAATGTCGTATTCTTTGACAGCCCTAATGAACACTTCCCACAGTAAGCTTTCTATATCATTGGCTTCGCATTGCACGGCGCTTACATGAGCGTACTTGTGAATAAGACCCTCGTATTTGTGACATAATGCTTTGAGAGCGGCCTCATTATTTTGCTGCGCTGCGTTAATAGTTGCCATTAATTGATTATCGCTCCATGCTACATTAGGAGTCATAGTAAAAACCTCTTTTCCTTATACGTTTAAATTAAAGAATTCCTCGAGGATGTTTCATTTTTAAGTTTTTCAGCCTGCTGTTACAAACTGATTTGTTATACTGTTACGAACTGATTTGTTTTACTGTTACGAACTGAGTTATTCGCCGGTAACAAACAGAGTCGTTCTGATATTACAGATTAATTTGTTGAAACGTGTATTGCAATCACTAGTCTTAGTATAGTAAAGCGGCGGTTTTCAGGCAAATCCGGAGAAAACTCGAAAAAGTTTACCACTTATGAATCTTGATTTATTGCGTGCCAAGGTATAGAGTAGAGCATGTCGGTAATATGTCTGATTTTTTCATGATTGCAGTTTCATAATGACTAATAAATGATGATATTAGTACGCTATTTTTTGGGAAATATATCGGATATGGAGAGCCGGTAGTTGGGGGTAAGCAAATCCATTGGAACAGCTTAGTAACGCATGTATTAAGTGTAGCGAATTTCAAATGGGTACGATGATTCGGAAGAAGGCGGCTAAGTATTTTAACAAAAACGAGGTCAGTTGACAGGTTCTAGTCTTGTTTATGACTAAGAGTATGCATTATTGCGTTGGTAAGAATCTTCTGAATTTAATTAATTGACCGCGGGGATTTATCGGTTATAGGGGAGTGTTGTATATATGGCGGAAAATGACACGTATACTTCGATTGAGCGAACGTATTGTATTGATGCCGGTTAAAGATTTTATAATTCCACAGTATCTTAATTTCTTCCTGTGTATTTTGGAGGAGCGGCTGCAGGAGTCGTTGCTCGATACTGCGCCTATAGAGTCTGTAATGAAGCCTTTTAATGAAGGATACATGCTCTTAGTGGAGTATTTGAAATTAAATATTTTTCCAGGCGGCATGCGGATAAAATCGTGGATATGTTCAACGATGGTTATATGAAAGCCATGGATCCTGAATTGCTTTGGGAGCGAGAAGAATACGCAGCTTATGTCGAGGATGCCCATATCATTATTTCTAAAATATGTCACTTAGTGCATTATGAGCAGCGTTATACCTGTCTTACTCATAATCGGTACTCCATGTTAGCCCCATTTTCACTGCATGATTTAATCGATGCTACCAGGCTAAGCAATAAAGAAATGACTTGTAAATCTAAAGAGAGACGGGAGTTTACGTATGGTCGCATTTATCTCAAGGGATGCCGGCGTATCATACGCGATATCAATGTAGCTTTAGTTAATTTTGGTTATAAAGAATTGCCCTCGCCGTTCCAAATTTTATTATGCCGAACTATGGATTTGTATGACATAGTAGAGCGTTTGAAGAACATGGTAAGCTACATTGAAGTTTCGAAAAAGATTCCACGGCCTTATATACGCCGTGAAATAGAATCGGTCCATCAGTCTTTTCATGCCTTTGAAGCCGCCTTTTTGAATGCGTTTTCACAACAAGCGACCAAGAACGATGTACCGGCGGGTACTAATAATCAGTCACATCAAGGCGGACCGAAGTTTCTTAATTCACAGCCTCATAAAGAAAAAGTGGCACGCGTTTTGAAAAGTTTAGCCGTCAATTTAGCTTCGCTCCGTTGGGGCCTATATTTTCTCACACTTAGTTACGGCAGCGGTTATATTAACCAATTTGGCGAACTGGCAATCAAAAAAGGAAATGTGAAAAATAGAGCCGCCGGTAGAAGACAAAAACGGATAGTGCAAACCTCTTGCACTATCAGCTAAATGATAGTATAATCAACTATAGAAAAGATGCTCGATTTGATACTAATTAGATTCGGAAGAGTCATCTTAAATAATTATATATAGATAGTCTTTGAGGCAAGGTGCGGAATGTAAGCATTCCAATTCCTGACCGGCGGTCATAGTCCGCAAACTCTGAAATGGGTTGACTCGGTGCGATTCCGAGACCGACAGTATAGTCTGGATGGGAAAAGACACGCTATACGTTTGCGTTTTAATTAAGCTGTTAGGATTCAAGGCGTTTGCCTTTTGATTTGCTGTGAATCAATTAGAGGTAATTGAAGGCTTTCAGCAATTGTAAACAATAAACGATATATAACGTAAATAACTCAGGGACTATAGATACTATAGTTCCTTTTTTGTTAGGAGTTGAGTTCATAATATGAGAGATGAACAATATACGGGGAAGCCGCAGACAGCTGAATATGAACAAGATAAGCAGTATATGTTGCGGGCATTAACGTTGGCCAAGCGGGCGACCGGATTTACCCATCCCAATCCAATGGTGGGTGCCGTTGTTGTGAAAAACGGTGAAATCATCGGCGAAGGGTATCATCAAAAAGCCGGCGAGGCTCATGCCGAGGTACATGCTCTAAAGGCAGCCGGTGAAAATGCCAAAGGGGCGACACTTTATGTAACGCTCGAACCTTGTGCGCATTACGGCAAAACACCGCCTTGTGCGAAACGAGTTATCGAAGCGGGCATTAAACGTGTTGTAGTTGGTTTAATCGATCCGAATCCGTTGGTTGCCGGTAAAGGTATTCAGATGATTCGCGAGGCGGGGATTGAAGTGACTACCGGCATTTTGGAAAAGGAATGTGCCAAACTGGTGGAAGGTTTTCTGACGTTTATAAAAACGGGCAAGCCCTTTGTTACCTTGAAGTCGGCTATGTCGCTGGACGGTAAGATTGCCACGCGGACCGGTCATTCGCAGTGGATTACGAATGAAACGGCACGCAGGGACGGGCATAAACTTCGAGCCCTTCATGATGCGATTTTAACCGGTATCGGCACGGTATTGAGCGATAATCCGAGTCTTAATTGCCGTTGGCAACCGGAGGATGTCAATGAGTATGCGGTGCATCAGCCGGACGTAATTGTTCTCGATAGTTTGGGCCGTACACCAACGGATGCCAATATATTTAAGCAGGATCATCGCAAAGTATATATCTTTGTAAGTTCTGCGTGTGAAACTTCACGTATAAAAGTTCTTGAAGATGTGGGGGCGCAAGTGATTATCTTGGATGATAGGACTAATGTGACTAATACGACCGATACGACTAATACGACTAATACGACTGTCGCGACTGACACAGGCGATGCTACAGCGATAAAACAAATCCGGAGCGACGAAAGGGCGAACTGCCGATTGTAACAGATTTTACTAAAAATAGGCTGAACTTGGGTTTTACTTTCGGTCCTTGTAGAAGGGGGGCGAGTCAGGTTATTGCCTCATTTGTGGAAGCACGAGCTTTTGTACAAAATCGTAACTTATATCGGTAACACCATAATCGGCGGTCAAGCCGCTTTAGGTGCCATCAGCGGTACCGGCATTGATCAGTTGGCCGACGGTGTTGATTTAGTCTTTGAATCGGTTGAAATTTTAGCTAATAATATACGAATAGAAACCTATTTAGCAGGAAGGAGCGGTGCCTATGTTCACGGGAATCATTGAAGAAGTGGGTCATGTGGTCAGCGCTCAACGGAATGCGCAGGCCATGCGGCTCACCATTGCGGGTGACGTGATTTTTTCAGATATGAAAATCGGGGATTCCATTGCGGTTAACGGTGTTTGCCTTACCGTAACATCTTTTGCGGGCAAACAGTTCGTGGCTGATGTCATGCCTGAATCGGTGAATATGACGACGTTTTCTAAATTTACATCCGGCCAGCCGGTTAATTTGGAACGAGCTATGGCGTCAAACGGGCGCTTCGGTGGTCATATGGTAGCCGGTCACGTAGACGGGCAAGGACGAATTCGTCAAATCCGCAAGTTGGATAATTCGGTAGTGTTCACCATTGAAACAACGCCGGATGTACTTGATTACATCATTTACAAAGGCTCTATCGCCGTTGACGGAGCGAGTCTTACTGTTTCTAAACGAGAGCGCACGTATTTTGAAATTTCTATCATTCCTCACACCATCGCCAATACTGTATTGGCTAATGCCAAGGTTGGTACGGTGGTGAATTTAGAAACCGATATAGCCGGTCGCTATATCCGTCATTTTATGACGCTCGACAAAGAACCTAGTTCGGGTTCCGAAGCAGGCAATGCTTCGAGGGCAACCGGTGAGGCCAAGCAGGAGTCAAAGAGTTTTTCAAAAGACTGGCTCATGAGCAAAGGTTTTATCTGATAAGTAGCAATACATAATTAACAAGCAATAACAAACTCATAACAGTTTATTTTTATTAGATTTACAATTCATGTTTTAAGGAGATGCTAGTATGGCAAAAACAATTGAACACCATTGAAGAAGTATTAGAAGATATTAAGGTTGGCAAACCGGTTATTATCGTGGATGACGAGAAGCGTGAAAACGAAGGCGATCTCATGGTTGCCGCTGAATTTGCCACTATGGAGAATATCAATTTCATGGTGAAAGAAGCGCGTGGTATCGTTTGTACGCCTATGAAAAAGAGGATTTGGACGCCCTTCAAATCGGTCAAATGGTGACGAAAAATACAGATAATCACGAAACGGCTTTTACCGTAAGTGTTGACCATGTGGATACAACTACCGGTGTGTCGCCATACGAACGTGCGTTGACGATTCGTGCCTTGGTTGACGGCAAAGCTCGTCCGGAAGATTTCCGTCGCCCGGGCCATGTATTCCCATTGCAGTATAAAGAAGGGGGCGTGTTGGTTCGTCAGGGTCATACGGAAGCATCTATCGATTTATGCCGTTTGGCAGGCCTTAAGGAAGCATCCGTAATCTGCGAAATTACCAAAGATGACGGCAATATGGCTCGTCTCGATGATTTGTTGGCTTTTGCCGAAAAACATGATTTAAAAATTGCGTCCGTAGCCGAACTTATCGAATACCGTAAATTGCACGAACCAATCATTACCTTGGCAGCTGAATCTAATTTGCCGACTGAATTCGGCGATTTCAAGATTTTCGTTTTCAAAAACTACTTGGATCACAAAGAACATTTAGCTATCGTTAAAGGCGATGTGAAAGACCTTGAAAATGTACTCGTTCGTGTTCACTCCGAATGTCTCACCGGTGATGTGTTCGGCTCCAAACGTTGCGATTGCGGCGAACAGCTTCACAATGCCTTACGCACCATTGAAAAAGAAGGTAAGGGCGTTGTTGTGTACATGCGCCAGGAAGGTCGCGGTATCGGCTTAACCAATAAGATTAAAGCCTACGCCTTGCAGGAAAAAGGCCTCGATACGGTGGAAGCGAATGTGGAATTAGGTTTCCCGCCTGATATGCGTGAATACTCGTTGGCAGCGCAAATTATTCGTTTCTTGGGCATTAAGAGTGTAAATCTTATCACCAATAATCCAATTAAGAAAAACAGCTTGGAACACTGGGGTATCAAAGTAAATAAACGGGTTCCGGTGATTGTAAAAGCTAATAACATCAATGCCGGTTATTTACAGACAAAAAAGAAAAATGGGTCATTTACTATAATAAGATGAGCCAATTATTATATTTTAGAAGAAGTTGAAGCTTTAATTTTAGAAAATCCCTTAGACTATTAGGAGGCTATTATGATGGTTACAGAAGGTAAATTATTAGGCACAGGTAAACGCTTTGCTATTATCGGTTCTCGTTTTAATGAATTCATTACATCTAAATTAATCGGCGGTGCTATGGATGCATTGTTACGTCATGATGTAGCGGAAGAAAATATTAACACAATTTGGGTACCGGCGCGTTTGAAATTCCAATCGTTGACCAAAAAAGCAGCTCTCAGTGGCAAATACGATGCCATTATCTGTGTCGGTGCTGTAATTCGCGGATCCACGACTCATTATGATTATGTATGCAGCGAAGTGTCCAAAGGTATCGCTCATATCAGCCTTGAAACAGGCGTTCCTGTTATGTTCGGCGTTCTTACGACTGAAAATATCGAACAGGCTATTGAACGTGCAGGCACTAAAGCAGGCAACAAAGGTTTCGATTGTGCTATGGGCGCTATTGAAATGGTTAACTTGTTGGAACAAATCTAAGAGTTTTATAGTAAGTGAGTATCAGTGCCAATTATTGGAAGTATAATTGGCACTGTTTACTTATTGACGTTTAATATTTGAGTTTAATATTTGAGTTTAATATTCTAGTTTAGTTTTTAAATCGAATTTTAAAGTGAATGCTAGAATTAAATTTTATGTTGAATTTTATATTTAATTTTAAGTTGAATTTTTAAGTTATACGTATATTTTTAAGTTATACGTATCAGAAAGGAAAATAGATATGGATTTTATTCGTCGTTATACGACTAAAGAAGGTGTACGTATGGCCTTTGCCGTAACGACTGACACTGTAGAAGAAGCAAGAGTGCGTCACGATTTGAGCCCTGTAGCTACGGCGGCTCTCGGCCGTACCATGACAGGGGCCCTTTTAATGGCAGGGGATTTTAAAAACGAAGAAAATGTAAGCTTACGCTTGAACGGTAAAGGCCCGTTAGGCGTTGTTCATGTGGACGCTTTCAGCGACAACACAGTGCGCGGTTATGTGGATAACCCGCATGTGGAAGTGCCTTTAAAATATGCAGGCAAACTCGATGTAGGCGCTGCTGTCGGTCATGACGGTGAAGTACAGGTAACTCGTTTTACCAAACTTCGTCAAGATTACACGTCCCAAAGCCCTATGCAGACCGGTGAAGTGGCTGAAGATTTGGCCTATTATTTATATACATCGGAACAGATTCCGGCCACTATCAGCTTGGGGGTTCTGGTAAATACGGACAGAACGACTAAGGCTGCGGGCGGTTTTCTCGTACAGGCTTTGCCGGATGCAACTGATGAAGCATTGGCACAAGTAGAAGCTAATATTAATGAATTGGGACCAATTTCTCATTATTTAGAAGCCCATCCTAATGGCGAAGGGTTAGTGGAAAAAGTATTGGCCGGTTTGACGTGTGAACAGGTATATGAAGGAGATGTCGCCTTTAAATGTACTTGCAGCCGTGAACGGTTTGAACAAATTTTGGCTACCTTACAACCTGCCGACAAGGAAGAGCTTCTAGAAGATGAAACGACTGAGCTTGTTTGTCATTATTGCAATGAAAAATATCAGTTCAGCCGTGATGAATTGAAACAGATTTTTGCGGAAGCGTCCCGTAACGATGGGGCAGCTCATTAATCAGATTTTTTGATAAACATGTTTTGACCTTCAAAAACAAATGATTAACGCAATCAGTTAGATTGTGGTACAATAGAATAGACGAGCCTTAGGGCAGTAACTAAGGTATGGAATCTCCGGGGCTCAGGCTCCGGAGGTTTATTTTTTTAGTAAAAAGCTAATTGTAAAGAAAGATAAGACGAGGTGACTATAATGGGTGTAATCGCAGTTATTGGCGGTACCGGTGTGTACGATCCATCTATGTTTGAAAATATTGAAGAAAAGACTATGCAAACGCCATATGGTGAAATTGCTTATACCAGCGGCAGCTATAAGGGTAAACAGCTTATATTCCTGGCCCGTCACGGTAAAGGTCATTCCATTCCGCCTCATTTGATTAACTATCGCGCCAATATTTGGGGCCTCAAAAAATTGGGCGTAACCATGATTGTATCCACTACGGCGGTAGGTTCTTTAAATACGGATTTTGCTCCGGGCCATTTCGTTTTGGTTGATCAATTTCTTGATTTTACAAAATCTCGTGTATCTACTTTCTTTGACGGCAACGGTAAAAAAGTTGTTCATCTAGGCGTTGGTAATCCTTATTCACCGGCTCTTCGCAAGGTGATTATGGAAGCAGCGTCGGAACTCAATATCGACGCTCATAACGGTGGTACTTATGTATGCACGGAAGGTCCTCGTTTTGAAACGCCGGCTGAAATTAAGATGTTCAAAATGCTGGGCGCCGATACGGTGGGCATGACGAATGTTCCGGAAGTGGTATTAGCGGGCGAAGCGGAAATTGCTTATGCTACGATTTCTATGGTAACCAACTTTGCCGCCGGTATTTCGCCGACTGAACTAACGCATCAGGAAGTACTCGATATCATGGCGGAAATGTCCGATAAATTTAAAGCCTTGATTTTGCGCACGATTGAAAAACTTAATCCGGATCAGGATTTACCATGTCATCATCGTTTGGCCGAATACGGCGGTTTTAAAGCGGCCTTAGGTAAAGAGGGCGAATTACTATGAGTTTAGAAGAAGCAGTTCATACATTGGATACCTTAAAAAGTGAATCTATGAAGAGCATTACTTGGAATGGTAATTCTTTGATTTTATTAGACCAAACGAAATTACCGAACCGGGAAGAATATATCGATTGTACCGACTGGCGTCAGGTGGCAGAAGCCATTAAAAAATTACGTGTCCGCGGGGCACCGGCCATCGGGGTGGCCGCCGGTTACGGTCTTATTTTGGCTGCCCGTGAGGCCATTGAATCGGCACCTGATGAAGTAACGCAGCGAGCTAATTTCTTGACGTTTGCCAATACGTTAAAAGAGACACGCCCTACCGCCATTAATTTGGCTTGGGCCATTGACCGTATTGTAACAAATATCGTATTCCCTTGCGACACCATGATTAACGCGTTGCCGTTAATCGAAGCGGAAGCAAAAGCTATTGATTTGGAAGACCAAGGTTTAAACGCGGCTATGGCTAAAGCGGGGGCCACTCTTTTCGAAGGAAAAAAAAGGACATACGCATTTTAACGCATTGTAATGCCGGTGCTTTGGCGACAGCCGGTTTGGGTACCGCTCTTGGCGTGGTTCGTGAACTTCATGCTAACGGTCAATTAGAACGGGTATACGCGGATGAAACGAGACCACTTTTGCAGGGCGCTCGCTTAACGGCTTTTGAGCTTCACCATGACGGTATTCCTGTTACTTTGTTAACCGATAACATGGCTGCTTATGCTATGCAACAGGGGCTTATTGATGCTGTTATCGTCGGTGCCGACCGCATCACTACGGAAGGGGATGTGGCCAATAAAATCGGTACTTACGGCGTAGCCTTGGCGGCGAAAGCCCATAATATTCCGTTTTATGTAGCCGCACCGTACAGCACTTTTGATTTTACCTTGGCTAAAGGCAGTGACATCCCAATCGAAATGCGCAGTGCTGATGAAGTTAAATGCTTTGCCGGTATCCCGACCGCACCGGACGGAATCGACGTTTTGAACCCTGCTTTTGACGTAACACCGCATGAACTTGTAAGTGCTATTATTACCGAAGAAGGCGTTTTAAAAGCACCTTACAATAAAGCGATTGAAGATTTACAAAAGAAGCTTGTACGCTAACGCGTTCTATATTAATCAATTGATGGATTTCAAATAATATAGTTGAGTCTAAAACAGGCCTACCTATGTTTACATACTCATTACTACAAAATCTACTTATATCGGTTTTACTATAGATGTTTTTTCAAGAAAGAAGAGGTTATCATGGAATCATTAATCAGAGACATTAAATTGGCACCGGAAGGACGCAAGAAGATTGAATGGGTGTCCAATTTTATGCCTGCCCTTAACAGCTTGCGCGAAGAATTCAAAGCCAGTCATAAATTTGAAGGCAAAACCGTCGTAGTAAGCGTTCATTTGGAAGCTAAAACGGCGTACTTGTCTACTATTTTAAAAGAAGCGGGCGCTGATGTTATCGTAACCGGTTCCAATCCATTGTCCACTCAAGATGATGTAGCGGCAGCCCTCGTTGATATGGGTCTCACCGTATATGCTTGGCATGACTGCACCGAAGAAGAATACTTCATGTTCTTAAATAAAGCCTTGGACCATAAACCGCATATTATCATCGATGACGGTGGGGATTTGGTAAACTTGTTGCACACCACCCGTACGGACGCTAAAGAACGTCTAATCGGCGGTTCCGAAGAAACAACGACGGGCGTGCATCGTCTCCATGCGTTGGCTAACGAAAATAAATTGACTTTCCCAATGATTGCTGTTAACGATTCTTATTGTAAATACCTCTTCGACAATCGTTACGGCACGGGCCAATCCGTATGGGACGGCATCATGCGTACCACTAACTTGACCGTTACCGGTAAAAATGTAGTCGTAGCCGGCTATGGCTGGTGCGGTAAAGGCGTGGCTATGCGTGCTAAAGGACTTGGCGCTCATGTTATCGTTACCGAAGTGGATCCGATTAAAGCCATCGAAGCCGTATTTGACGGTTTTAAAGTAATGCCTATGATTGAAGCAGCCCCAATCGGCGATATTTTCATCACCGTAACCGGCTGTAAAGACGTAATCCGCAAACAACACTTTGAAGTGATGAAAGATAAAGCCATTATGTGTAATGCCGGTCATTTCGACTGCGAAGTAAACGGTGTGGAACTTGCCGAAGTGGCTGTGTCTCATAAAAATGTTCGTAAAAATATCGAAGGTTATAGCTTAGCTGATGGTCGTACGCTTTATTTATTAGCCGGTGGGCGTCTTGTTAACCTCGCCGCCGGAGATGGTCATCCTGCGGAAATCATGGACTTGTCCTTTGCTATGCAGGCATTGGCTGCGGAATACTTGCTTGACCATGGTAAAGATATGGAAGCAACGGTTCATATTTTGCCGCATGAACTGGATGTTCGTATTGCTAAAGTTAAATTGCAGAACATGGGCTACGATTTAGATGCCTTGACTCAAGAACAATACGATTATTTGCATAAAGTTCAATAAGAGACGGCGCTCTGGGGTTATAGGCACAAACGATTGTGTCGTGTAATACGAATAGAGTACGTTGGTAGCGGTTCAACTAAAGGAGATATAAATGGCTGATATTGTAATTCGCAATATTGATTGCATTACCGGGGAAAGTGCCGAATCCGGCAAAGACATGTTGCGTAACGTAACTTTGATTATTAAAGATGGGTATATCGATAAAATTTTGACCGAAGAAGAAAGTCAGACGCCATTCGGTCAAGAATTAATTACTAAAGAATGCGGCAATGCGGCGTTCATTTTAGACGGTCACGGTCGTGTAGCCGCACCGGGGCTTGTCAATACTCATACCCACATCGCTATGGGCTTATTCCGTAACTATGCGGATGATTTGGAACTCATGGATTGGCTGGAAAAGGCCATTTGGCCGGCCGAAGCTAAGTTAACCAATGAATTGGTAGAAGTTGGTACACGCTTAGGTATCGCTGAAATGTTCCGTTCCGGCACCACTTGTTTCAGCGATATGTATTTCTTCATGAACGATACGGCCAAGGTGGTAAAAGAAACCGGCATTCGTGCCGTTTTATCACGCGGTATGGCCGGGGTAGCACCTACAGCCGAACAAGCCTTGGTGGATAGCCGTCATTTATTCAATGATTGGCACGGTTTTGACAATGACCGTATCAAAGTAATGCTTGGGCCACATGCGCCATATACTTGTCCCGATGAATATATGAAAAAAGTCATGGACCTCAGCCATGACTTGGGGGCGCAAATTCACATCCACTTATGTGAAACTAAAGGGGAAGTGGAGAATGTAATTAAAGCGACCGGCAAAACTCCGATTGCTCACTTCAATGATTTAGGCGTCTTTGATACGGGCTGTGTGGCGGCTCACGGCGTTCATTTAACGGATGAAGACCTTGATATCATGAAAGCCAAAAACGTGCGTGTCGCTCACAATCCGCAGTCCAATCTTAAATTAGCCAGCGGCATTGCCGATGTGCCGGCTATGCTCGCAAAAGGTATTACCGTAGGTCTCGGTACCGACGGTTCCGCCAGCAACAATAATGCCGATATGCTTGAAGAAGTGCGCTTAGCGGCAACCCTCCATAAAGCAACTCACTTTGATCCAAAAGCCATTCCGGCCCATCAAGCCTTACAATTAGGCACCGTTGAAGGGGCCAAAGTACTTGATTATAACGATTTGGGGCTCATTAAAGAAGGCTATCGCGCTGATCTTTGTTTATACGATGTAACGGGCATGCATTGGTTACCACGTTACAATGATGTAGCCTCTTTGGTTTATGCGGCTAATTCGTCTGATGTTCAGACAACGATTGTAGCGGGCAAAGTAGTCATGAAAGACCGCGAATTACTTACCATCGATGAAGAAAAATTACGTCATGATGTGATGAGTAATACGGAGATATTTAAACAATAATATTGTATAATTTACATATAAAAACGGTTTCTCAGCCAACCAAAATGAGAGCTAAAAATGAAGGGGCTGTAACGAAATACACCCCTAAAAACAAGAATGCGGTTTGAAGATACGAAAGTGTCTTCAAGCCGCATTCTTGCTATATTTGTATAAGAAAAAAGGCCCCGAAGGGCCTTCTTTGTTGGTATA
>ENA-OQJC01000402-OQJC01000402.1-human-gut-metagenome-genome-assembly--contig:-NODE-402-length-13274-cov-3.318400_pt1 | contig 13274 bp, 8 predicted proteins | sample MGYA00242600_ERZ504766 | MGnify/ENA primary metagenome ERZ504766 (study PRJEB26092, sample SAMD00036364) | human gut metagenome | host: Homo sapiens | study: EMG produced TPA metagenomics assembly of...
AATACCTTAAAAAGTTCTTTCGCAGGGCAGGTTTTATGCGTAGCAAAAATAAAGTTAGACATAGAATCCTGAAAAGAGAATCCCAGTGCCTTCAATTCTTTCTTTGTCCATTCTCTTGTCTCTATGATTTTATTACATGTCTCATCAAAATATGCTTTATCTTCAACTGCCGCCACACCTGCAGCAATCGCTGTACGGTCCATAGTATAAGAATTAAAAGAATACTTCACATCATTCAGGAATCTGATCAGTTTCTCATTTCCACACGCAAAACCAATTCTCATCCCAGCCATAGAACGCGACTTGGAAAATGTCTGTACGACCAGAAGGTTGTCATATTTTTCAATCAATGGAAGCGCCGACTGACCACCAAAATCCACATAAGCCTCGTCCACGATCACAATCACATCAGGATTATGGCGGATAATATCCTCCACTTCCTCCAGCGGCATCTCCACACCTGTCGGCGCATTCGGATTCGGGAATACAATTCCTCCGTTTTCTCTGAAATAATCTTCCTTCCTTATATGAAAGTTCTCATCCAGTGCCGGTCTCTCATATGGAATGCGAAACAGGTCTGCCCATACATCATAAAAAGAATATGTGATATCCGGAAAAAGAACCGGCTTCTGTGAATTAAAGAATGTAAGGAAACTCATGGCAAGCACATCATCGGAACCTACTCCCACAAAAACCTGTTCATCCTTCAGCCCGTAATTCTTTGCAATGGCATGTACCAGTTCTCCTGCTGTAGGATCCGGATAAAGTCTCATAGTATCTGTATCCATCTCCCTCTAACGCCTTCTCCTACTCCAGGTGCCGGTGGATACGGATTCTCGTTGGTATTCAGCTTGATCATATCCGGGCTGATTGGGCTGCTCGCCTGGTGTATATGGTATTACTTTACGTATATTTCTTCCCATCTGCTCATTTATCTGGTTCCTTTCATGTTTTTATTGTTTTTCACTTTCGTCAGTATAACATTAATCTCTATTTTCGTAAATCAACTTTTTGCATTTTACTGATTGACAAACCCACTTTGCAAGTTTATAATAGGCGGCAGAAAAGATAAGAAGAATCAAAACGTTGAAGAGAAGAGTACGCTGAGGAACGTTACAGAGAGAAATGTATACCGGTGCAAGCATTTCATCGCGAACCAGCCGAAGACCACCTCTGAGTGACTTTAATACAGTCCGGTGATTCCGTTACCATCGAATGAAGCGGTTCTGATCAGATGATTTATCCATCAGTAATGTATCAGAACAACCGGGGTGGAACCGCGAGTAATGTTATCTCGTCCCCTACAGTATTTAACCGTACTGTAGGGGATTTTTTTATTCTTTCTTTTACCCCTTCGCAGTACAAAAACCTGTTACTGTTCACTCCGTTCTCAGCAGCACGCTCCGCGGGATATCAACAGTGAACAGCAACTATAGCAAATCCATACTAACGTAAAGGAGATAATCATCATGATCGTAACATTAAAAGACGGCTCAAAAAAAGAATACGCTGAAGCAAAATCCGTAATCGACATTGCTTACGACATCAGCGAGGGACTTGCACGTGCTGCCTGTGCAGGAGAAGTAAACGGAGAAGTTGTAGACCTGAGAACAGTTATTGACAGTGACTGCGAATTAAACATCCTGACAGCAAAAGATGAAAAAGGACTTGCAGTTCTCCGCCATACAGCATCCCACGTACTTGCCCAGGCAGTACAGACCTTATTCCCGGATGCAAAGGTTGCTATCGGACCTTCTATTGATACAGGATTCTACTATGATTTCGACTGCCCTCCATTCTCCCGTGATGACCTGGATGCAATCGAAAAAGAAATGAAAAAGATCATCAAAAAAGGCGCTAAGATTGAACGCTTCACAAAATCAAGAGAAGATGCCATCGCATACTTCCAGGAGAAAAATGAACCATACAAGGTAGAACTTATCGAAGATCTTCCGGAAGGCTCCGAAATCTCTTTCTATTCACAGGGAGACTGGACAGACCTCTGCGCAGGTCCTCACCTTATGAGTGTAAAGGGTGTAAAGGCATTCAAGCTTCTCTCCTCTTCCAGCGCTTACTGGAGAGGCAGCGAAAAGAACGCAATGCTCACACGTATCTACGGAACAGCTTATGCTTCCAAGGATGAGTTAAAAGAACATCTGGAACAGATGGAAGAAGCAAAAAAACGCGATCACAATAAACTTGGACGTGAAATGAAAATCTTCACAACTGTAGATGTAATCGGACAGGGACTTCCTCTTATCATGCCAAACGGTGTGATCATGATGCAGGAGCTTCAGCGCTGGATTGAAGACGAAGAGACAAAACGTGGCTATGTAAGAACAAAAACTCCGTTAATGGCAAAGAGTGACCTCTACAAAATTTCCGGTCACTGGGATCACTACAAAGACGGTATGTTCGTTCTCGGTGACGAAGAAACAGACAAAGAAGTATTTGCGCTTCGTCCTATGACATGCCCATTCCAGTACTATGTATACAAAGCAGAACAGCACAGCTATCGTGATCTGCCTCTTCGTTACGGCGAAACATCCACTCTGTTCCGTAATGAGGATTCCGGGGAAATGCATGGTCTGACACGTGTACGTCAGTTCACGATCTCCGAAGGTCATCTGATCGTAAGACCTGACCAGATGGTAAAAGAATTTAAAGACTGTATCGCACTTGCACAGTACTGCCTGCAGGTTCTTGGTGTAGAAGAGGACGTAACCTATCACCTTTCTAAATGGGATCCGAACAACAGAGAGAAATACATCGGTGATGCAGAAGTGTGGAATCAGACAGAAGCTCATATCCGCCAGATGCTTGAAGAACTGAACATTCCATTTACAGAGGATGTTGGAGAAGCTGCATTCTACGGACCTAAGGTTGATATCAATGCCAAAAATGTATACGGAAAAGAAGATACAATGATCACGATCCAGTGGGATGCTCTTCTTGCTGAACAGTTTGATATGTACTACATCGATGAAAATGGTGAGAAACAGCGTCCATACATCATCCACCGTACATCCATGGGATGCTATGAGAGAACACTGGCATGGCTGATTGAGAAATATGCAGGTATGTTCCCGACCTGGCTCTGCCCGGAACAGGTTCGTGTAATTCCGATCTCTGAGAAATTCCACGACTATGCCGCCAAAGTGGAAGCACAGTTAAAAGAAAGCGGAATCCGCTGCTCCGTTGACCAGCGTTCCGAGAAAATGGGCTACAAGATTCGTGAAGCACGTCTTGCAAGAGTTCCATATATGCTCATCGTCGGTGCCAAAGAGGAAGAAGAAGGCAAGGTTTCCGTAAGAAGCCGTTACCTTGGTGATGAAGGAATGAAAGACCTTGGTGATTTCCTTGCAGCGATCAAAGAAGAAATCAAGAATAAAACGATCCGCAAAATCGAAGTACAGGAAGAGAATAAATAATCTTCCCTTTCAGATAAGTACAGAAACTGTTATTTCTGTTAAAAACGGGGCTGTCGTCAATGAACTTTTGGTTCATACGACAGCCCTGTTTTATTATTCTTTCACTTTTTCCTCAAAATATCAGCATTTTAACCGAATCAAGTAAGTCCTCTGGGAGGTTGCAAAAAGCAATAATCAGTGAGGGATTTGCTTGTATCAGGAGGAATACCAGCTCCTTCTGATATCCAAAAGACAGAAAATAGTTTTACGAAAACGAATAAGTTTAGTTTTTTTACTTTTCACAATTAAATCAGGTAACTTACTTGCTTCGTTCAAATCAGACTATCTCCCGTATCATTCAGTTTTTTACAAAAATTGTCGTATTTTTGCCTGTCAGGAATCTCACAATCATTATCTCCATTTATGCGAAAATATTATGAAAATTTTCGCATAAATAAAACTTTCTTTTTGTGAAATTAATAAATTATTATAAATTCTTTTTTGTGCAACAGGGATAAATTATGCAAATATAACTAAAACTACTTGATTTTTTCTGAAAACGTGCTACGATAAACTTACAAAAACGATTTAGGAACGAAAAACAAAAACACAAGTCAGGAGTCTGACCAGACTGAAAACTCAATATGGGGAAATATCAGGCAAAAACTGAAAATCAATCATTACAGGGAGGTAATAACATGATGAAGAGAAAAGCTATGGCAATCACATTAACAGCAGCTATGCTTGCAGGCCTTACAGCAGTTCCTGCATGGGCTGAAGATGCAGCAGCAGACGAAGGTAAAGTTTTAAACATTTATTGCTGGAATGAAGAATTCAAATCCCGTCTGACTGACCACTATCCCGGATATGAAGAAGTTGACGGAACTCATGGCAAGATTGGAGATGTGGATGTTGTATGGAACATCACTCCTTCTGATGACAATGCGTATCAGAATAATCTGGATGAGACTCTTCTGAAACAGGCCGATGCAGCAGCAGATGACAAAATCGACCTCTTCCTTGTAGAAGCAGACTATGCTTTGAAATATGTAAATACTGATTATACAATGTCTGTGGCAGATCTGGGAATCACAGATGAGGAAGTTGCAGACCAATATCAGTACACCAAAGATGTTATGACAGATTCTGATGGTAACTTAAAGGGTCTTTCCTGGCAAGGCTGCCCGGGTGCTATGATCTACAGAAGAGATATTGCAAAGGAAGTATTCGGAAGTGATGATCCGGCAGAGGTTCAGAAGAAAGTTGCAGACTGGGATACATTTAAGGCAACAGCTGAAGAGCTGAAGGAAAAAGGCTATCAGATGACTTCCACTGTAAATGATGCCTACCGTGTATTCTCTAATAATGTAACTTCCCCATGGGTTGTTGACGGAAAGATCACTGTTGATGACAATATCAAAAACTGGGTAGATATGTCCAAGGAAATGGTTGATGCCGGAGAAACAGCTACCTATGAATTGTGGAGCGATGACTGGAGCAAGGGCTTCTTCAAAGACAGCAATGTATTCTCATATTTCGGACCTGCATGGTTCATCGACTTCTCCATGAGTGCTGACCAGGATGGTTCAGTTGGTAAAGATGGCGGCTGGGCTGCAACAGAAGGACCACAGGGCTTCTACTGGGGCGGAACATGGATCACAGCAGCTACAGGCACAGACAATCCTACACTGGTTGCTGATATCATGAGAACGATGACAACTAACGTTGACGTTATGAAAGAAATCGTTACTGCTGATAATGACTTCGTAAACAATAAACCTGCCATGGAAGAAATGGCTAAAGATGAGAACTACGGCGATGCAGTTCTTGGTGGACAGAATCCTCTGGCTATGTTCTGTGCAGGCGCTGATAAGATCGATCTGAGTAACATGAGCATCTATGATCAGGGTTGCAACGAAGAATTCCAGAATGCCATGAAGAACTACTTCGAAGGCAACGCATCTTATGATGAAGCTCTCGACCTGTTCTATAAGGCAGTTGTAGAAAAATATCCGGAACTTTCCTATTAATCAAACATTGAAACCTGTGTGCCTGCCTGACCATCAGGCAGGCACACTTTGGATTACAGCAGACTATGGAGGAAGATAATGGCAAAGAATAATAACCATAAAGCGGTCAGCTATAACAAATGGGGATATATCTTCCTGATACCATTTGTAGTAGTATATCTCATATTCCAGCTCGTTCCGCTTATCAGTACAATTTATAACAGTTTTCTTTAGAAAATTACAGATCTGGATTAACGCAGATAGGACCGTAATTTTGTGGGACTTGCCAATTATGACAAAACTCTTTCAGGGTGGTGATATCTGGATCTATTTTAAAAACACAATGATCATGTGGGTAATGGGATTTATCCCGCAGATCCCTGGTTTCCCTGCTCCTGGCTGCCTGGTTCTCCAATCCAAGCCTCCGGCTTAAGGGACAGCGCTTCTTCAAAACAGTTATTTATCTGCCAAACCTGATCATGGCATCCGCCTTTGCAATGTTATTCTTTACCTTATTTGCAGACGGCGGTCCCATCAATGCAATGCTGATGCAGTCAGGAATACTGAAACAGGCATATTCCTTTTTCAGCCATGCCTGGAGTGCCAGAACCCTTGTTGCAGTCCTGAACTTTCTGATGTGGTTCGGAAATACAACTATTCTTCTTATGGCAGGTATGATGGGAATTGACTCCTCGCTTTACGAGGCAGCTGAAGTAGACGGCGCAACTTCCTCACAGATTTTCAGAAAGATCACTCTTCCACTCCTTCGTCCAATCCTGATCTATGTTATGATTACATCCCTGATCGGCGGCATGCAGATGTTCGATGTACCTCAGATCCTGACAAACGGAACCGGCGACCCCATGCGTTCCACTATGACACTGATCATGTTCCTGAACAAGCATCTGTTCAGCAAGAACTACGGAATGGGTGGTGCATTATCCGTATTCCTGTTTATTATCACAGGAGTACTCAGCCTGATCGTATTCCGTTTTAATAAGATAAAAGACTGATGGAGGTGAGAAGAATGAATGAAAAAAACTCCAAAAATAAAAAAGGAATGAGCATGAAAGGTCAGCGTACCCTTGCCTATATCGTACTAATCATCATTTCCTTCTTCTGCCTCTTCTGGTTTTATGTACTGTTTATCAATGCCACCAGATCTAATGGCGCACTAAAAAAGGGATTCACAGCCATTCCCGGAGGACATCTCATTGAGAACTGGAAAAATCTTCTCGCAGGAACACTCCCTGTATGGAATGGTATGTTCAACAGTATTTTCATTGCTACCTGCTCAGCTGTTTTATGCACCTATTTTTCAACAATGACAGCTTACGCTATCCATGCATACAATTTTAAAGCAAAAAAATTTATGTTTACTTTTATCCTTGCAGTCATGATGATCCCAACTCAGGTAACTGCTCTTGGATTCCTTCAGCTGTTGGGAAAAATAGGTCTGGACGACTCCTTTGTCCCACTGATCGTTCCAAGTATTGCTGCTCCTGTTACTTTCTTCTATATGAAACAGTACATGGAAAGCAACCTTCCTCTGGAACTTGTGGAAGCAGCACGTATTGACGGTTCCGGTGAATTTAATACCTTTAACAAAATCGTATTCCCGCTTATGAAACCGGCTATCGCTGTGCAGGCAATTTTTACCTTGTACAGAGCTGGAATAATTACTTCATTCCGGCGCTGGTCCTTCACTCAGATAAAAAGAAACACTTCCCGTACTGATTGCACAGCTTCGAAGTGCAGACTTCCTGAAGTTTGACATGGGACAGGTGTATGTAATGATCGCCTTTTCCATCTTCCCGGTCATCATTGTTTACATTCTTCTTTCCAGATTCATTGTAGAAGGTGTTTCCGCAGGTGCGGTTAAGGGTTAGATGCTGATACAACAAAAGCTGTCTGTTCCGGATGCAAATACATCCGGAATCCAGACAGCTTTTTTAATTATTTGCAGTACTGTTCTGTAATGATGTTACTATTTACAGCTCAGAGTTTTATTTTCTTAGATCTCAGCCAGTTTCAGCAGATCCGGGATCTTGGATTCCCAGCCAAGTGCCATGATATGTACACCCTGACAGTATGGCTTGCACTCTTTGATAATACGTGCAGCGATCTCAACACCTGTGATACCTGCTTTTGTCTTTTCTTTGTCTGCTTTCAGTTCCTCGAGCATTTCGTCCGGAACATGAATGCCGGCAACGTTGTTGTTCATGAATTTAGCCATTCCAGCGGACTTCGGAATGATGATACCAACCTGTACAGGTTTTCCGAACTGTTTTGCTTTTTCCATGAATTTGATGAATTTCTCCGGTTCAAATACTGCCTGTGTCTGGAAGTATTCTGCACCTGCTGCTACTTTTCTTTCCATTTTTGCAAGCTGTGCGTCAACGGAATCGCTGCATGGAGATACAACAGCACCCTTGGAGAATTTCGGAGGCTCACCAACCAGTTCATTTCCGCCAAGATCCACACCTGATTCCAGAAGCTTCACTGTGTGAAGAAGGGATACGGAGTCAAGATCGAATACAGGTTTTGCCTGTGGGTGGTCACCCATCTTTGTATGGTCACCTGTAAGGCAGAGGATGTTGTCAATGCCCAGCATTGCAGCGCTGAGAAGATCAGACTCCAGAGCGATACGGTTTCTGTCACGGCATGCAAGCTGGAAAATAGGATTCATGCCTGCATCCTTGAGAACCTTACACATTGCAAGAGATCCAAGACGCATAACAGAAGACTGGTTATCAGTTACGTTAACTGCATGAACATCCTTAAGGTATGTTTTTGCTTCTTCTACCAGCTCATCTACATGGATTCCTTTTGGCGGTCCTACTTCTGCAGAAACTACAAATTCACCACGGTCGAATAATTCTTTCATTTTCATTGTACATTGCTCCAATCATTATAATCTATTTTAATTCATCGTCTGTTGCAAAGTTATGAATCTGTGTCGGACATTTCAGCGCGTCAAGGCGTCCGATTTCTTTCAGACGTCTGTAGATGCGTTCCCATCCACATTCCATCTCGCTGTCCACTTCACATTTACCGTTCTTGGAACCACCGCACTGGCCGTTCACAAGGCTCTTTGAACATGCTGTGATCGGGCAGATCCCGCCTGTCAGGTTCAGATAGCATTCACCGCACTGGTCACATTTGTACTCTAACGGTGTCACGCCCTGGAAACCTGGTACCGGGTATGTATCGCAGGCTGCACAGACCATCTTATCTTCCAGATATTCTGAAACGGTCTGTACACCAACACCGCAGGAGAATACCAGAACCAGATCTGCTTCCTGGATCTTGCTCATATGTTTCTTAAGACGTAATTCCATATTTTCCGGATTACAGATGTAATCAGTTGTCATGATTCCTGTCACATTTCCTTCAGCTGCAAGTTCCTTCTGAAGTTGGGCAGCTTCTTTTTCCGGAAAACGAACTTCTTTACATCCATGACAGTTGATAATGAAAACTTTCTTTCCGGCTGTCAGTGATGTAATCGCTTCTTTTGCTTTTAACTGGGTAATCAACATATTACTTCATCCCCCTTACTGCATTTTTTCCGGCTTTGATACTGTTAATGATCGGAATCTTGGAAGAACAGATATACTGACAGCATCTGCACTCAACACAATCCATAACGTTCATGTCTTTCATGCCCTGCCAGTTCTCGTCTTTCGCATATTTCACGAAATACAGAGGTGAAAGTTCCATCGGACATACATCTACACAGCGTCCGCACTTGATACACGGCTGTTCTTTTGTCTCATCCGGTTCAACGGCAATGATACCATTGGAGCCTTTCATCATCGGTACATCCAGTGTGTTCAGAGGGAATCCCATCATTGGTCCGCCCATCTTAACCAGAACATCGTCATCTGTAAATCCGCCGCAGTAATCGATCAGCTCTCTTACGCTTGTACCTATCTTGATAACAAAGTTTCCAGGATTCTTGATCTTCTCGCCTGTTACTGTAGCAACACGCTCAACCAGAGGCATTCCTGTCTGGATCGCATCGGAGATTGCTTTTACTGTACTGATATTATCTACAACAACGCCGACATCTGCCGGAAGACCGCCGCTTGGAACAATTCTTCCCATAACGCGCTTAATGAGAGTTTTCTCAGCACCCTGCGGGTATTTGGTTCTTGCAACAAATACTTCCATGTTTCCGATATCAGCAACTTTTTTCTGCATTAATTCAATGGCATCCGGCTTATTATCCTCGATAACGATGATACCCTTCTCAGCACCTGTTGTCTTAAGGACTGCTTTCAGACCAAAAATAATGTCATCTGCATACTCAAGGAGTACTCTGTGGTCTGCTGTTAACAGAGGCTCACATTCACATCCGTTGAGAAGGATGGTATCTACCGGTTTTGCAGGTTTAAGTTTGACACAGGTCGGGAAACCTGCACCGCCCATACCAACGATTCCGGCTTCACGGATGATATCAATGATCTCATCCGGAGTAAGATTGTCAAGATCACCATGTGGCTGTACGGATTCGTGCAGAGTATTTTTTCCATCCGATTCAATGACAACAGCCATCACTTCGCTTCCACGTGTGCCATGCATACGCGGTTCAACAGCAACTACGGTTCCGCTTACGCTGGAATGTACCGGAGCACTGATAAATCCGGCAGCTTCACCGATCTTCTGACCAACTTTTACAGTGTCACCAACCTGAACGATCGGATTAGCCGGTGCGCCCAGATGCTGTGACATGGAGATTACAACTGTCTTCGGATCCGGGAATTTCTTCAGAGCGATATGCTCACTGAATTCCTTGCGTTCTGACGGATGAACACCGCCGTAATATCCGTCCAGTCTGTCTTCTCTGATGGACTTCACATAGTCGTTGATCACTTTGAAATTAACTTTGGAGAAATCACGAACCTGTACAGGCTGATTTAAGAATTCTTCCAGACGTCCCTGTTTTGCGAGTCTCTGGTAAATCTTCTCCCATGCACAGTCTTTATTCGGATCTACTTCGCATTTTCCATTCTTTGCTCCACCGCACTGTCCATTGACAAGACTCTTTGAACAGTCAACGATCGGACAGACACCTCCGGTAATGTTCAGATAACACTGCGCACATGCGTCACAGCTCTTCTTGGTAAGTGCCATGCCATGATGACCTCTGTAGTTAAGGGTGTTGCTTGCAGCAACTACCGGCTTACCTGCCAGATCCGCAACGGTCTGAATACCAAGGCCACAGGAAATTACTACTACATTCTCTGTACCTTCCGGAATCAGATCCTGTAATTTTCTTTCTGTGTGCATCTTGTTGCATAAGAAATCAAATTTCGCACTGCCTGTAACGTTCTTTCCCTGATCTGCAGCGAATTTCAGGAATTCGTCACAATCCGGTTCGTCAACAGTTTCAAATTCTTTGAAACATTTGTTGCAGGCAATCACAAACAGGTTGTCCTTACCGTCAAGCACTGATGCAAGTTCATCATTGCTTTTCAGTTTGTACTTAGTATAGTTTTCCAATTGCTCACCTTCCTTATGATAAAATAGTAAAAATTATATCCTTATGGTATCTGCTCTTATACGTTCCCTCCATCTCTCTGCACTCAAAAAAAGGGCCAATAAAACCAGATAAATAAGTTCAATATATATTCCTTAATAAATGTATCACAAAATGCTCATTTTATCCAGTTTTATTGGCAAATTTTATAAATTTCTTCTATGGTTTCATCCTAAATTTCTATAAAGTATGGATATTTGTGCTGAATGGGGCAGGAATGATTTTTTATTTCCGGTCAGAGGTAAGACATACAGGTACCGGATCTCGGATTTCCATTCTGTCAGGTTCTACCAGGCAGTCATAAGCCAGAATATGCACTCCTGCCTTTTTCGCCTCCTGCAGGGTTTCTCCAAATTCCCGATGAGTCTCCCAGTTGGGCTCAAACCTGTCAACTCCCTTCATCTGGATCACCAGAAGCAGATAAGCTTCGTATCCTTCCTGCATACAATGGATCAGCTCCTTCAGATGCTTCACACCTCTTTCTGTCGGTGCATCCGGGAAACGTGCTATATTGTCAGATTCCAGAGTGACACCTTTTACTTCTATAAAAGCCTTACGTTTCTCTGAGCAGACATAAAGATCAAATCTGGAATTTCCATAAGTCTTCTCAGGCGTTACCTGAACCTTTTCCGGAAAAAGATGTCCTGCCTTTACCCACTCCAGTGCTGCCTTATTGGGAATCTGAGAGTCCATATTGATCAGACCCCTGCCCTTTTTATTTACGCAGATCAGATCATAGGCTGTCTTTCTCGCCGGATTGCTGCTCTTTTCCAGAAAGACCTGTACCCCCGGAATCAGAAGCTCTCTGCACCTGCCTGTATTCTTTACATGAACCGTTTCCACCTGTCCATTGATCTCCACATGTGCAATAAAACGATTGGGGCGGTCTATGAAACGGCCCTCTGTGATGTGTTCGTACTTTCATATTTTCTGATTGACCACGCTTTCTATTTTTTTCTTTGTTCTTTTTTTACACACTGTATATACCATAGCATGTTTTCCTCATATCTACAACATTCTCACCTTGGGAAACTATTCTCCAGGCAAAGTGCCCCCCACCCGACTTCTTCATTCGGATACGTTTCATACCCCGACAGTGGTCTGGCGCCTCTTCGGAAATAGGCTTTTACTTTTTCACCATAGAGGTAGGGATCGTTTCCATTTACAATCCCCCATTGCATTAACAATGCTGCGGCTCCACTGACAAAGGGTGCTGCAAAGGAAGTCCCTGTTACTATTCTGTAACCGCCACCAGGTACAGGAGCAACTATGTTCACTCCAGGTGCCACCAGATCCGGTTTCAGATATGGCAGCATCCTGCTGCCCCTTCCGGAAAAGTCCGCATAGGAGTCAACCAGCGAATCATATGCTCCAACTGCAATAATCCGCCGGGCTGTAGCGGGTATGGTCAAAGTCCCATATGCCCTTGGTTCATAAAACCCAGTTCCTCTGTTCAGGGTATTTCCACCTGGCAGCCACAGGTAATATTCTCCTCCCCTGACCTTTTTTCCACTTAAGATGATTTTCCAGTCTCCACTGTCCACATAAGTTTCCACAGGAAGGAAATCTATGTAGATTTCCTGTGTCAGATGATAGGGGCCAGGTTTGCCATAATAGATTAAAAGTTCTGTATTTCCCCGTCTGTACCTCTGAGGGCCAAGCTTTTCATCTAAGGGGCCGATCCGGTTTCCGGATGGATTTTCAATATAAATGCTCATCTCATCCTCATAGGATTTCCATAACTGCACATTTAATGTTGGTTCCCTGCTGCTCACAGATAATTCTATCTGTCTGGTCTGTCCCTGTTTCAGGATTCCGCCCTCATGCAGAGGCTGATTGCCATTGTTTCCTGTACCTGTACAGATAACCAGACGTCCCGTGGAAGAAACCATATCTATATATGTTTCAAGAAGGGAATCTCCCTTATGTGAACCATAGTTATTTCCAAAACTGATATTGATAACCATCGGCCGCCCCAAAGACAATGACTGACGCACCAAATAATCAATTCCCTGTATCAGTTCGGTTGTTCTTGGGAAAGAATTTTCTCTGGGAATCCCCATTTTTACCACTATCAGGTCACTCTCATAAGCTACTCCCTGATTGACTCCATCGGAAGCTCTCCCATTTCCTGCCGTGATTCCCAGCACTGAGGTTCCATGTCCACTGTAATCCACAGATGGAACAAGGCGCCTGCCCTGGTTTTCTCCAAGTGCAAGCGCCTCATCGATCTGCTCTTTCGTATATTCAGTTCCTGTCACATATCCCTGGGGTGGATTTCCCTGTATGCTCTGATCCCATAAACGTAAAATT
>ENA-OQJC01000405-OQJC01000405.1-human-gut-metagenome-genome-assembly--contig:-NODE-405-length-13218-cov-2.182492_pt1 | contig 13218 bp, 15 predicted proteins | sample MGYA00242600_ERZ504766 | MGnify/ENA primary metagenome ERZ504766 (study PRJEB26092, sample SAMD00036364) | human gut metagenome | host: Homo sapiens | study: EMG produced TPA metagenomics assembly of...
AGCACTATGTGTCAGTGGATTTTTCCGTTTTAGTTTCTATGTGATAGATGCCCTTGGTCGGAATTGATATTAATGTAGAAGAAGCGGAAAATAGGCATGGACATCATTCCGTATCTGAACAACTATGTTGTAGAAGTGATTAAAAATAACAGGAGTGGATTCAGCTCCGTTTACGCAGTTAGGACAGCAGCATTTGAATGGAGTACAGGCAACGGCTTATGCCCGTCTCAGATACGGCGGCGGTGACGATTATAAGCGAACAGAGAGACAGCGGCAAGTACTGGAGCAGATTGCGATAAAAGCGCAGAAAGCAAAACTTTCCACGATCAACAAGATCATTGATAAAGTGTTTGACAACGTGAAGACGAATTTTACACTGACGGAGACGATTGCTTATGCAAAAGACGTGAAGTCTTATAAATTTGGAGAGACGCAGGGATTTCCGTATGAAAGTACAACGGCTGATCTTGATGTTGGAAATTCTGTTGTAGCGACAGATCTGGCATCCGATGTGACGAAGCTGCACCAGTTCTTATTTGGAGAGAACGACTATACACCGTCTTCTACGGTACAAAGTATCAGTGAGGATATTGCCAACTCCACGTATGATATGGGAGAATCTTACGATACAGAATATGATGAGTATGGATATTCGCAGAATTATTCCGGATATGACAGCAGCTATACGGATAACAGTTACGGAACTGGCGGATATCAGGACAGCAGCTACGGAGATGGCAGCTCTGGCAATGGATATACAGAAGATACCGGCGGTGATTATGGACCTCCGTCAGATGGCGGCGGTACAGACAGTGGAAGCGGCAACAGTAATTCCCAGATACCGGATACCGGTACCGGCGACAGTGGTGATATCGGTGGAGGGAGTTTGGAATAAGGGAAAAACAGTTTTTATTTATACGAAGAAAAGTCGAGAGACAGAAAAGAGGAGATGTACATGAAGTCGTTGAAAAAGATAGGGATTCTTTTGTTTGCAGTGTGCTTTCTGATGCTGTATCCTTCAGTGTCTGTACATGCGGCAGAAGGAACGCTTCAGTTTTCGGATCCTACAGCAAAAGTAGGAGAGGATGTTACAGTCAAAGCTAAGATCAGTACTGGTGGAGAAGCAATCGGGGATGGTTTTGTCACAGTAACATATGACAAAGCAGCACTGGAGTTTGTCAGCGGAACCAATGCAACCGGTGGGGACGGAACGGTGAAGCTGGAGGCTACCGGGGATGGAACTGTTTCAGAGCTGGAGTATACCATGGTCTTTAAAGCGCTGAAAGAAGGAGCAACAAAGCTGGAGGTGTCAGATTATACCTCTTATCTGTATTCTGATGAAACCTTAAATCTGACAACAGGTGATTCCACAGTTACTGTGGAGGCAGGGGATGGAACATCGTCAGAGAGCTTGGCAGGGACCACTGCGGTGGCGACAGGAACTGGAAGTGTAGAGATCGACGGAGTCACATACACAATTTACAATGATTTTTCCGACGCGCTTGTTCCGGACGGATGCAGCAGAACGACGATGGAGTATAACGGAGAAACTGTAAACGCGATTTTGCAGGAAACCTCCGGAAAGTATTTTGTGTATCTGGTTGAGGGAGACAAAGACCCAGTGATGGCACTTTACAATGAAAAAGATAACTCATTTGCGATTACAGAGATGGTGTCGATCACAGATTCCAGTTATATCTTTTTGTTGGGAACAAATGATGGAAAAGGACTGCCGTCTCAGTTTAAGAAAACAAAACTGACAGTCGGCACACTGACTTTCCCGGTATGGCAGAATTCAGAGAGTGAGGACTTTTATCTGATGTATGCGATGAACGAATCAGGAGAGGAATCGTTCTACCAGTATGATACAAAGGATGAAACGTACCAGAGATATCCGGTCACAGATGTAAAAGAAAGAGTACAAGTTCTTCGACAACACTGATAGATAAAGTAAAAACTTTCTTCAGGATCAGGTGCTGATCGTTGTAGCAGCAGCCTGGGCGGTTATTTTAATTTTGATCATCATTATTATTGTAGTCGGCGTGAAATTACGCAGAAGAAATGAAGAACTTGATGAATTCTACGATGAGCATGAATCCATCGGGAATTCAAAAGGAAGTCGCGCAGTTGTTGAGAAAAAATCTCGTAAACAGTTCAAAGGATATCAGGACGAAGAGGATGATTTTGTAGATGACTTCGAAGACGAAGAGGAAACAGATGACGAAGATCCTGATGAATACGAAGAGTACGAAGATGATGACGAATATGGGGAAGATGATTACGACGCATATGAGGACGATTCGGATGAATATGAGGATGATTTTGAAGAGTACGACGATGACGAGTATGAAGACGATGATTATGACGACGAATACGATGAGTATGAGGACTATGATGATGACGAAGAGGATGATGTTCCGGAGTATCAGCCAAAACGAAGATCGTCTGCTCGTGAAGAAAAAGACAGTTATGATGTAGATTTTATAGATTTATAAGAAATTGGGGCAAACAACAGGGAGAGTCTGTGGTATGCCCCGATTTTATTTATAAATAGTCACTTTAAGGAGAGTATAAGGAGGAGAAAGATATGTGTGGAATTGTAGGATATGTAGGAGAAAAGCAGGCAGCGCCGATTTTGCTGGATGGATTATCAAAGCTGGAATACAGAGGATATGACTCAGCCGGAATTGCAGTCTATGACGGAGCAGAGATTCAGACAGAAAAATCAAAAGGTCGTTTAAAGGTGCTCAGTGAACTGACACATGACGGACAGACAATGCCGGGAACAATCGGGATCGGTCATACCAGATGGGCAACACATGGTGAACCGTCAGATGTAAATGCACATCCACATTATAACAAAAATAAAAATAATTGTTGTTGTGCACAATGGAATTATTGAAAACTATTTGAACTAAAACAGAAGCTGGAGAAAAAAGGGTATGAGTTTGTGTCGGAGACAGATACCGAAGTACTGGCACATCTTCTGGATTACTATTATCAGGGAAACCCTCTGCAGGCGATTACAAAGGTAATGCATCGAGTAGAAGGATCCTATGCACTTGGGATCATGTTCCAGGATCATCCGGATGAACTTTATGCAGTGCGAAAAGACAGTCCGCTGATCGTGGGAGAGACAGAAAACGGATGTGTGATCGCATCCGATGTTCCGGCAGTGTTGAAATATACAAGAGATGTATATTTTATTGAAAACGAAGAGATTGTACGTATGGAAAAAGATTCGATGCAGTTTTTCAATGTAGATGAAGAAGAAATCGAGAAAACTCCTGAGCATATTGAGTGGGATGCCAATGCAGCAGAAAAAGGCGGATATGAGCATTTTATGCTAAAAGAGATGTATGAGCAGCCAAAAGCAATCCTGGATACGTTTTCACCGCGCATCAAAGGAAATGATATCGTGATCGAAGAGCTTGGGATGTCTGATGAGGAAATCAAGGCAATCCGCAAAATCATGATCGTGGCCTGTGGATCTGCATATCATGCGGGAGTTACTGCAAAATATGTGATGGAAGGAATGGCTCGGATTCCGGTGGAAACAGATCTGGCTTCTGAGTTCAGATACCGTGATCCGATCATGGAGGACGGAACATTGGTTGTGATTATCAGCCAGTCAGGAGAGACTGCAGATTCTCTGGCGGCACTGCGTGAAGCAAAGCAGAGAGGGGCAAAGGTACTTGGAATTGTCAATGTTGTCGGAAGTTCTATCGCAAGAGAGGCAGATAATGTCATGTATACATGGGCGGGACCGGAGATTGCGGTTGCGACAACAAAAGCATACTCCAGTCAGTTGATCGCATTGTATCTGCTGGCCATGAAATTTGCATTTGTGAGAGGGAAAATCACAGATTCGGAAATGCGGGGATATATTGAAGATCTTCAGAAACTTCCGGAGCAGGTGGAGCTGTTATTAAATAACAAGAATCGCATCCAGAAGTTTGCCAACCGTTATCTGGCAGCGAGAGAAGTATTCTTTATCGGAAGAGGAATCGATTATGCGATTTCCATGGAAGGATCTCTGAAATTAAAAGAGATTTCTTATATCCATTCAGAGGCATATGCTGCGGGAGAATTGAAACACGGAACCATTTCTCTGATCGAAGAGGGAACACTGGTAACAGCGATTCTTACACAGAAAGAGCTGTACAAAAAGAGCATCAGTAATATCGTAGAAGTAAGGACCAGAGGAGCGTTTGTTCTTGCCATTACAAATGAAGGAAATCATGAGATTGAAAAAGCGGCAGATTACGTTGTATACATTCCGCAGACCAATCGATATTTTGCAAATTCTCTGGCGATCATTCCGCTTCAGCTGTTCGGATATTACATTTCCGTCGGAAGAGGATGCGATGTGGATAAACCGAGAAACCTGGCAAAATCTGTAACAGTAGAATAAATAAAGCTGGTTTCAAGAATTGTTAAAGGATTGAACACAGTTTCATCACAAAAGGACGGTATGATAGCAGTATAAAATACAAGAGAAAGAAGGAATTGATATGGAGAATCAATACAATTATTACCATTCTGAGGAACCGCAGAATGATTCATCTTATAGCAGTCAGCCGAACCCGGAGCATCATGAAAAACCAAAAAGAGATGCCAAAGGCCGTTGTGGTGACAGGATGCGCGTTGCTGTTCGGAGTGGTTTCAAGTGCCACATTTTTAACAACAAATGTAGTCGGAAACAAAGTGCTGGGACTGGATCAGAAGGCTGCAAAAGAAGTATCTAATACAACACAGAATAAAGCGACACTGACGAAGACGTCCAGTGTAGTTACATCGGATGTTTCCAGTGTTGTGGAATCTGTGATGCCATCCATTGTATCCATCACAAATATGAGTGTTCAGCAGGTGCAGAGCTTCTTCGGAGGAACTTCCCAGCAGGAAGTGACCAGTGCGGGAACAGGAATCATCATCGAACAGACAGATTCAGAGCTTTTGATTGTTACAAATAATCATGTTGTTGCAGACAGCAATCAGCTGACAGTGACATTTGACGATCAGAGCAGTGTGGAAGCAGATATCAAAGGAACAGATTCCGCACATGATCTGGCAGTGATTGCAGTTCAGCTGGATAAGATTTCAGATGATACACTGGACAAAAATTTCAGTAGCGACACTTGGAGATTCTACAAAATTGAAAGTAGGAGAACCTGCCATTGCAATCGGAAATGCGCTGGGATACGGACAGTCCGTGACAACAGGAGTGATCAGTGCAACAGACAGAGAGAGCCAGACAACAGACAGTGCAACAGGAGAGACAACAGGATCTTCTGATGTAAAACTGATTCAGACAGATGCAGCGATCAATCCCGGAAACAGTGGCGGAGCTCTTGTGAATGCAAATGGAGAAGTCATTGGAATCAACTCTGCAAAACTGATCGGAGAGGACGTAGAAGGAATCGGTTATGCAATTCCAATCTCAGATGTCACAGACATTATTACAAACCTGATGAATCAGGAGACAAAGACAAAAGTATCTGAGGCAGAGAGAGGATATCTCGGAATTACAGGACTGGATGTAGAAGATTCTGATTCTCAGCGTTATGGAATGCCGACAGGTGTTTATATTTCCGAAGTATCACGCGGAGGTGGAGCAGCTGATGCAGGAATTACAAAAGGAAGTATCATGTAGGATTCAACGGAATTACAATTGACAGTATGGAGTCATTGCAGGAGCAGCTGCAGTACTATAGAAAGGCGAAAAGGTAACTCTGACGCTTCAGGTTCCGGGAGAGGGCGGAGAATATCAGGAGCAGACAGTTGATGTGACATTGGGAAGGAAAGCTCAGTAAAAAAGATAACATGTAAAAAGCGGAAGCAGACAGTCAGGCTTCCGCTTTTTTTTGCGGCTGTAATAAAGCCGCGGAAAAGTCGCCGCATCTTTTCGCTGCTTCGAAACATACATTCCGGATGCCACTGAACTCCAATGGCAAAAGGATGAGAAGAATGCTCGATGGCTTCTATCGTCTGATCCGGGGCAAGAGCGCTGACTTTCAGATCAACTCCCGGCCTGTCGATCGCCTGATGGTGAAAGCTGTTGACGTAAACAGAGCGGCCAAGACAGGAAAAGAGTCTGGAGGACCTTTCAATCCGGACAGGATGGCTGACATCACTGCGGGAGTCAGATCTCTGCATATGATCAAGAGATTCTCCGGGTTGATAGCGGATATCCTGAAATATGGTTCCCTGGCAGGCAGTATTGAAAATCTGCATTCCACGGCAGATGGAAAATACCGGTTTTGCAGAAGACAGAATCAGCTTCATCAGGCGGATCTGAAACAGATCCAGTGTGATATTGGTGTCTCTGATGCCTTCTCTGGGTTCCTGGCCAAATAACAAAGGTGTGATGTCATTTCCGCCGCAGAAGAGAAAGCCATCGCACAGCCTTAGATATTGTTCAAGCATGGAATCTGAGCGGATGAGCGGAAGCAGGATGGGGATACCGCCGGAATACCGGACAGACTGAATATAAGGATTGGATACAAACTGGCGGTTGTCCGACAATCCGCAGACAACAATGCCGATCAAAGGTTTTGCAGATTCAGATTTCATTTTTGCGTCTCCTGTCATATAATAGTGATGGTTTTAGCATATGTAAAAAAAGAAGCGCTTATACGTAAATCAGAAACAAAAAAGGAGAAGAAAATGAGAAAATGGATCGATATGCACTGTGATACATTGAGTGAGCTGCTGTCGGCAGAAACGCTGGAAGAAAACAGTCTTTGTGTGGATCGAAAGAGAATGGAACAGACCAAATGCTGGCGGAATTTTTTGCATGTTTTGTATGTGTACCAGATGGAAAGTGGGAAGAAGCATACCAGAAGGTGATCGAGATGATTGCCCGTATGGAGCGTGAGACAAAAGAAAATAAGAAATTAAAGCTTATAAAAACAGCAAAAGAGTTAGAATATGCAGAACGGGAGGAACTCAATCTGGCACTGCTGACCGTGGAAGAAGGCGGCGTTTTAAATGGAAACAGAAACCGCCTTGAAGAACTGTATCAGAGAGGTGTCCGCCTAATCACACTGACATGGAATTATGAAAATTGCATCGGATATCCGAATAGCAGAAATGCACAGGAGATGCAAAAGGGATTGAAATCTTTTGGAAAACAGATGGTAGAAGAAATGAACGAAGAGGAATGCTGGTGGATGTTTCTCACTTGTCAGACGGCGGCTTTTGGGATTGTATCCGGCTGAAGCAAAAAACCGATCATAGCGTCTCATTCTAATGCCCGCGCACTTTGTGCGCACCCGCGAAATCTTTCGGATGAGATGCTTTGTGCACTCGGGGAATGCGGAGGTGTTGTGGGACTTAATTTTTATCCGCAGTTTTTACAAAGCGATCGGTCAGCGGAGGTTTTGGATATTGCAAAGCATGGGATGCATATCCTGCAAAAAGCCGGAGAGGATTCTGTGGCACTGGGAACAGATTTCGATGGATTTGAGGCAGGGCAGAACTGGCTTCGCGGGATTGAAGAGATCGAGTGTGTATGGGATGCTTTGAAAAAGGCAGGAATGACGGAACGTCAGCTGGATAAGCTTTCGTATCAGAATGTCAAAAGAGTGCTTGAGGAAGTGCTTTAAATATTTCTCAAAACAAAGTCTGGTTATCGGCAGGAGAATCTGGTACAATAGGAAAGATTGAAACTACAAAGGAAAAGGATAGGGAGGATTTTTCAATGGAAAATCAGAAAATCATTCAGGTGGAAGAAAAAGTGCCCTTTAAGATGCTGCTTCCACTGAGTATTCAGCACATGTTTGCCATGTTCGGGGCATCCGTGCTTGTTCCGTTTGTTGTTCGGGATCAACCCGGCAGTTGTACTGTTTATGAACGGAATCGGAACACTGCTATTTATCTTGATCACAAAGGGAAAAGCTCCGGCATATTTAGGTTCCAGTTTTGCATTTCTTGCTCCGGCAGGAGTTGTGATCAGCAAATGGGGATACGAGTATGCGCTGGGTGGATTCGTTGCAGTCGGATTTCTGGGCTGCATTCTGGCGCTGATCATCTATAAGTTCGGGTCTGACTGGATCCATGTAGTACTGCCGCCGGCAGCCATGGGACCGGTTGTTGCACTGATCGGTCTGGAACTGGCAGGAACTGCGGCATCCAATGCAGGATTAAAAGACGAGGTGATCGATCCGAAGAATGTGATCGTATTTCTTGTAACTTTAGGAGTTGCAGTGCTTGGATCAGTGGTATTCCGTAAGTTTTTTGCGGTGATTCCGATTCTGATTGCGATCATTGCCGGATATGTGGCCGCTGTTATCTGTGGAATTGTCGATTTCTCAAGTGTGAGTACGGCGTCCTGGCTGGCAATTCCGAATTTTTCTGCACCGAAATTCAAGTGGGAGGCAATCGTCATTGTGCTGCCGGTTCTTCTTGTGATCGCTTCCGAGCATATCGGACATCAGATCGTGACGAGTAAGATCATCGGCAGAGACTTGCTGAAGGAACCTGGACTTCACCGTTCTCTTTTTGCAGATAACTTTTCCACTATGATCTCCGGATTTATCGGTTCTGTACCGACAACGACTTACGGGGAAAATATCGGAGTGATGGCAATGACAAAGGTATACAGTGTATACGTGATCGGAGGAGCAGCTGTTCTTTCTATCATTTGTTCCTTTATTGGAAAACTGACAATGCTGATCAATTCCATTCCTGGACCGGTGATCGGTGGAATTTCGTTCCTGCTTTACGGAATGATCGGAACTTCCGGTATCCGTATCCTGGTAGAAGAGCAGGTGGATTACGGTCGTTCCAGAAATATGGCAATGACATCCGTGATCTTTGTGACAGGATTGTCCGGAATTTCCGTAGAATTTGGAGGAATCCAGCTTTCCGGAATGGTACTTGCCTGTGTGACAGGAATGCTGATGGGACTTCTGTTCTTTGTACTGGATCAATTAAAACTGACAAATGACAGAGAGGCAGAATAAACAGCTGCTTTCAAATAAAAGATGGCGAAAGTTCGTGTATGAGCTTTCGCCATCTTTTTATTTCATCTTATTTTCTAATTCCTGCATTTTCATTGCACGCACTTTCAGAGGAAGTCCGAACAGGTTGATAAATCCTTCTGCATCGTGGTGGTCATAGAGCTCTCCGGTTGTGAAGCTTGCAAGGGATTCACTGTATAATGAGTAAGGGGAAGTTGTTCCCGCTTTGATGATGTTTCCTTTGTAAAGCTTGAATTTTACTTCTCCAGTCACATACTGCTGTGTGACATCCACAAATGCCTGGACTGCTTCGCGAAGCGGTGTGAACCATTTTCCTTCGTATACGATCTGTGCCATTTTATTTCCCATGTCCTTTTTTACTTCATAGGTTGCACGGTCGAGTACAAGTTCTTCTAGCTGGTCATGTGCTTCCATCAGGATCGTTCCGCCAGGAGTTTCATAAACACCGCGGGATTTCATTCCGACAACACGATTTTCTACAATGTCAACGATTCCGATTCCGTGTTTTCCGCCAAGTTTGTTGAGTTCTGTGATAATCTCAGATACTTTCATTTCTTTTCCGTTCAGACTTTTCGGAACACCCGCTTCAAATGTCATAGTGACATATTCTCCTTCATCCGGTGCTTTTTCAGGAGAAACACCAAGAACAAGAAGGTCATCGTAGTTTGGCTCACATGCAGGGTCTTCCAGCTCCAGTCCTTCGTGGCTGATATGCCACAGATTACGGTCACGGCTGTAGCTGTGTTTTGCATCAAATGGAAGATCAATACCGTGAGCTTTGCAGTATTCGATCTCATCTTCACGGGACTGCATGGTCCATACATCTGTCATACGCCATGGAGCAATGATCTTTAAGTCCGGTGCAAGCGCTTTGATTCCGAGTTCAAAACGGATCTGGTCATTTCCTTTTCCTGTTGCACCGTGGCAGATTGCAGTAGCGCCTTCTTTGCGGGCAATCTCTACCAGTTTTTTCGCGATCGGCGGACGAGCCATGGAAGTTCCAAGCAGATATTTGTTCTCATAGACTGCTCCGGCCTTCACACATGGAACAATGTAGTCGTCGCAGAATTCGTCGATGATGTTTTCGATGTAGAGTTTGGAAGCGCCGGATAATTTTGCACGTTCCTCTAATCCATCCAGTTCTTGCCCTGACCGCAGTCGATACAGCAGCAGATGACTTCGTAATCAAAATTCTCTTTCAGCCATGGTATGATGGCAGTCGTGTCAAGTCCTCCGGAATACGCCAATACAACTTTTTCTTTACTCATAATGATATCCTCCTTAAAAAATCTCTATTGTCTGATATGTTGTTGCCAATCGTGTATGACAAAACCGTTACGCTTTAGAAGCTAATCAGTAATATACACCTTAATTCATAAATATGCAATAGAAAAATGGAAAAAGTAAAAAATATACAATAAAATTCAAAAAGTATGCATAAAATAAAAAGGAGAATAAAGAGAGGATGCAAATATGTTGTTGGAAAGCGATCCAATATCAGTTATAATAAGGGTATTGTAAACTGTGGATTAGGAGAGAATGTGTATGAATATATTAGTTGTAGTAGATATGCAGAATGATTTTATTGATGGTTCTCTGGGCACAGAAGAGGCGCAAAGGATTGTTCCTGAAGTAGTGAAAAAGATACAGACATTTGATGGAACTGTGTTTGCGACAAGAGATACCCACGAAGAGAACTATCTGGAGACGGCAGAAAGGAAAAAAACTTCCAGTCAGACATTGTATCCGTGGAACAAAAGGCTGGCAGATCAGACAGGAGATCGCAGATCTTCTGACAGAGGCGCCTGTTGATAAAGTGACGTTTGGAAGCAGGGAGCTTGTGAAAAAGCTGGAGCAGATCCAGGAAGAGACTTCGATCGAGAGCATTACGCTGATCGGGCTTTGTACAGATATCTGCGTGATCTCCAATGCCATGCTCTGTAAGGCGTTTCTGCCAGAGGTTCCCGTACAGGTGGATGCGTCCTGCTGTGCAGGAGTGACGGTGGAGAGTCACATGCAGGCGCTGGAGGCAATGAAGATGTGTCAGATCGACATTTTATAGAAGATACAGGAATGAAAAAAGAGGGTACAAAAAGATGGACAGAAAAGACATACTGCTGAATAAGCAGAGGATTGTGATCAAAGTGGGAACTTCCACGATCACTTATGAAGAAACAGGAAATATCAATCTGGAGAAGCTGGAGAAGTTTGTTCGTATTTTGATCAATCTCAGGAATAAAGGAAAAGAAGTGATCGTTGTCTCATCCGGTGCAGTCGGAGTTGGGAAAAGTGCCCTGGGAATGGACAGGCGTCCTCAGACGGAGTCTGAAAAACAGGCATGTGCGGCAGTCGGTCAGGGGAAGCTGATGATGATCTATGAAAAGCTGTTTAACGAATACGGACAGCTCACGGCACAGGTTCTGCTCACAAAAGAATCTGTGACAAATGCCAAATGCCGCAAAAATGCAAAACAGACATTTGATGAGTTGTTTAAGATGCAGGTTGTCCCGATCGTCAATGAGAATGACGCCATTTCGGTGGACGAGCTTTCTTATGGGAACTTCGGAGACAACGATACACTGGCGGCATATGTGTCCCGGCTTGTGGATGCGGATCTTCTGATCCTGATGTCAGATATCGACGGGCTGTACACAGATGACCCGCGAAAAAATCCGAATGCAAGATTTATCCATACGGTCGGCAAGATCGGGCGGAGTCTGGAAAACATGGCAAAAGGAGCATCCAGTGACTGCGGGACAGGCGGTATGGCAACTAAGATCAAGGCTGCAAAAATTGCCACTGCAGCAGGGGCAGATATGATCATTGCAAACGGGGATAATATTTATTCGATCAATGATGTGATGAATGGTAAAAAAGTAGGAACGTTGTTTTTATCAGAGCAGCATCAGAAAGAGATGTCAGAAGAGGTGGCGCCTGAACGGGCAGAGTTCCGCAGACAGGCAAAACGGGAAAAGAAGGTTTAGATGGTATCAGGAAAGGAGACTGTATGGAAACGTATATGGAGACATTGGGATGCAGAGCAAAAGAAGCATCAAGGGCAGCGGCAAAGCTGACGACCGTTGAAAAGAACAGAGGGCTTGAATTTGTGGCAGAAGAATTATGTCTGCGAAAAGAAGAGTTGCTGTCAGAAAACGAGAAGGACATGGAGGCTGCAAGAGAACAGGGGGATGTCCGAAGCACTTCAGGACAGATTAAAACTGACAGAATCCAGGATCGAGGCAATGGCAGAAGGGCTAAGGCAGATTGCGGCGCTGGAAGATCCGATCGGAGAAGTTCTTTCCATGAAAAACCGTCCGAACGGACTGCGTATCGGAAAAAAGAGAGTTCCTCTGGGGGTTGTGGGCATTATTTATGAGTCCCGTCCGAATGTAACGGCAGATGCTTTTGGTCTGTGCTTTAAAACAGGAAATGCAGTGATTCTGCGAGGAGGAAGTGATGCGATCAATTCCAATAAAGCAATCGTGCAGGTGATCAAGGCCGGACTTCGCAAAGCGAGACTTTCTCAGGATCTGATTTTGCTTGTGGAGGATACAAGCAGGGAGACGGTAACAGAAATGATGCGGCTGCATGATTACATTGATGTGCTGATTCCGAGAGGAGGTGCCGGACTGATCGCATCTGTTGTGGCAAACAGCACCGTTCCGGTAATCGAAACGGGAACCGGAAACTGCCACATTTATGTAGATGAGAGTGCGGATGTGAATATGGCGGCTGAGATCATTGAAAATGCGAAAACGCAGCGTTTGGGTGTGTGCAATGCCTGTGAGTCCTTAGTGATTCACGAGAGCATATTGGAACAGGCACTTCCGGCAATTGCAAAACGACTGAAGAACCATCAGGTGGAGATTCGCGGAGATGAGAAGGCGAGAGCAGTCTGCACAGAAATTCTGCCTGCATCAGAAGAAGATTGGGGAACGGAATATCTGGATGCCATTATTTCCGTGAAGACAGTGGCTTCTCTGGATGAGGCAATCCGTCATATTAACCGGTATAATACCGGACATTCCGAGTCGATCATTACAAAAGATTATGACAGTGCGCTGCGTTTTCAGGATGAGATCGATGCAGCAGCAGTGTATGTCAATGCGTCCACCAGATTTACAGATGGATTTGAATTTGGGTTTGGCGCAGAAATCGGGATCAGTACGCAGAAACTGCATGCGAGAGGGCCGATGGGGCTGGAAGCGCTGACGACAACAAAATATATTATTTT
>ENA-OQJC01000406-OQJC01000406.1-human-gut-metagenome-genome-assembly--contig:-NODE-406-length-13207-cov-3.331957_pt1 | contig 13207 bp, 14 predicted proteins | sample MGYA00242600_ERZ504766 | MGnify/ENA primary metagenome ERZ504766 (study PRJEB26092, sample SAMD00036364) | human gut metagenome | host: Homo sapiens | study: EMG produced TPA metagenomics assembly of...
GTGAACAGCATCTGCACCTGAAGTGTGTAAAATGTGGAAAGATCATTCATCTGGAATGTCATTTTATGGTAAGAAATTTCTCATCATATTGAAGAAAGTCATGGATTTACCCTGCAGTGTAAGAATTCTATTTTGTATGGGGTCTGTAAAGAATGTAAAGGCAGTGGCGAAGACTGTTGACTGTTTTTGTCAGATGATGTAAACTGAAATACAACTGTTTGGTCAAATTGACTGCGAAGCAGTATGGTGAAGAGAAAAGACAGCGAAATTGCTGTAAGTACCGGTAAAAATAACAGATAATATATGAAATCATAAAAGAAGGCAATAATGAGAAAACAGAAGAGACAGATGTGTGTAAGAAGAATGTTATTATTTTTTCTGGCGTGTGTATTAATATGTGCAGCACCTCCGTCTGCAGCACAGGCGGCAATAATGCAGACTGCTAAGAATTCAACAGTGCAAAGAAAAAAACAATCCACGAAAACAGTTACAATAGAGACTTCAGGAGGAATCACAAAAAAGAAAGTGAAAAGCGGTGGTTCTGTGATTCTTCCTGTGGAAGTGAATAAGAGGGGATATACATTTCTGGGATGGTCAACAGTTCCCGGACAGACCTGTAATCCAATGTATCAGGCATATCAGAAAATTCAGGTTACGAAAAATATTCATCTTTATCCGGTGAAGTATAAATGGAATCAGGAACCGGATATTTATGCAGGCGGTCTTGCGGACAGTGTGGAGAAATATGATAAGATTATTTTTGTGGGAGATTCCCGCACAGCAATGCTTCGCAGTACTCTGAAGCAGCAATGCAGTTCTGACAGTTTAAAGAAAGTTGGATTTGTATGCAAGACAGGAGAAGGGCTTGACTGGATGAAAAAATACGGAGAAAAGGAACTGCTGAATGAAATAAGCGGGATGGATGACAATGCGAAGCCGGTGGCAGTTATTTTCAATCTGGGAGTAAATGACCTGATCCACAAAAACAGGAAGTCCATCAGTTATGATTCTGTTGCGTCAGACTATGCTTCTTATATGAATGGATTATCCAGAAAGCTGACTGCCAGGAACTGTGAATTATTTTATATGTCTGTGAATCCATGTAATACGGCAATGAAATCCACGCGGAAGGAGTCTGAGATCCGCGGATTTAATAACAGACTCAGACAGAGACTGAACGGGAATTTTACATGGATCAACAGTTATTCTTATCTGATGAGATGTGGTTATACGACTCGCTGTGAATTTCGCGGTTATACAGATGATGGTGTTCATTATTCTATGAGGACTTATAAGAGAATTTATGCATATGCAATAAAACATATCAGATAATCCTGACTGAAACCCGGAGACAGAATACTGTTCTCCGGGTTATCTGTGTGTATCAGTAAATACGAAAGTTGTAGCTGTGAAAGAGTTAAACAGTTGTCAAAGGATCACAAAAGGTGACAGGAGGAGAGAAACATGAGAAGTGAAAGCTTCAGAAAAGGAGTTAAGGATGGTATTCCCATAGGACTGGGATATTTTGCTGTATCGTTTACATTTGGCATGATGGCAGTTGCTGATGGACTGAGTATCTGGCAGGCTGTGCTGATCTCATTGACAAACGTGACTTCAGCAGGGCAGTTTGCAGGACTTGAGATCATGGTAATGAGCGGTTCTTACTGGGAGATGGCACTGACACAGCTGATCATTAATCTGAGATATTGTCTGATGTCATTTTCCCTGCTCAGAAATTCAGAAGAGATGAATCTTTGGTTCACCGCTATATTGCAGCATTTGGTGTGACGGATGAGATTTTCGGGATCAGTGCCAGTCAGCCCGGAAAGGTAAGCGCATTTTATAATTATGGTGCCATGTGTGTGGCAATCCCGGGATGGGTACTTGGAACCCTGGCAGGAGCAATTTCCGGAAATCTTCTTCCGGATTTTATGATGAGTGCACTCAGCGTGGCTATTTACGGTATGTTCCTTGCAATTATTATTCCTCCGGCAAAGCAGAATAAGGCAGTACTGGCAGTTGTCGTGGCAGCAATGCTGATCAGCACTTTGTTTAAAGTGATTCCGTTTCTGTCGGAGGTTTCGTCAGGTTTTGTGATCATTATTACTACACTGATCGTGGCAGGGGCTGCCGCATACTTCTGTCCGATAGAGGATGAGAAAGAGGAGGAGGGTGTTCATGAGTCATAATATTTATATTTACATTCTGGTAATGGCAGCAGTTACATATCTGATCCGTATGCTCCCGCTTGCTCTTTCCAGAAAAGAGATCACAAGTCCGTTTATCAGATCATTTCTGTACTATGTTCCCTACGCATGTCTGGCAGCCATGACATTTCCGGCGATCCTTTTTGCCACAGACAGTGTGATCTCGGCTGCTGTGGGATTTATTGTGGCACTGATCGCGGCATATAAGGAGAAAAGTCTTCTTACAGTTGCGTTATTCGCATGTGCTGCGGTATTTATTGTGGAAAGAATACTGGAATTTGCAGTGTAAAAGTTGATAAAAAACGGATACATAACCACAGCTGAATGGTGTGTATCCGTTTTTTGTTGCGTAATATTGTGACCGGCAGCTGAAGCAGATAAGCTGTCTGTTATTTGTTACAGTTTCAGACAGGTTTTTATTTCAGAAAGCTTACATCAATTTCACCGTCAAATACTGTGGCAGCCGGGCCTGTCATGTAAACAAGATTCTCCTGTCTGTTCCAGAAAATCTGCAGGTCACCGCCGAGAAGTTTTACAGTGACAGGACTGTCACCGTCTACATGTCCGTTCAGAACAGAAGCGACTGCTACCGCACATGCACCTGTGCCACAGGCAAGAGTTTCGCCTGAACCGCGTTCCCATACACGCATTTTTACAGTATGTTCATCGATCACTTCTACAAATTCAGTGTTTACACGATCCGGAAATGCAACATGATTCTCGAAAGCCGGGCCGATCTTTTCAATATCCAGATGGTCAATATCATCCATATAAACAATAGCGTGGGGATTTCCCATGGAAACAGCGGTTATGTAATAGATTTTCCGTTTACATCCAGAGGTTCATTGATAACTTCCTCCGGTTCTCTGACACTACCGGAATCTGTCTGGCGGTCAGGATCGGAGAACCCATATTTACCTTAACCTGGGATACCTTTCCGTTTTCTACAGTAAGATCCAGATATTTGATGCCGCTTTTTGTAGCAACAGAAATATGTTCTTTGTCTACGATGCCGTAGTCATAGGCATATTTGGCAACACAGCGGATACCGTTTCCGCACATGGCACCCTGGGAACCGTCAAGATTATACATATCCATCTCGCAGTCTGCGATTTTGGATGGCTTGATCAGGATCAGTCCGTCGGAACCGATACCAAAGTGACGGTCACTGACATATCTGGCTACTGCGGAAGGATTTTCCACAGTTTCCTCAAAACAGTTTACATATACGTAATCATTTCCAATACCATGCATTTTTGTAAATTTCATCAGAAAAGCCTCCTTATTTGGTTAAATATTTATACACCTCTTGTATCATATAGAAAAAATGTTATGAAAAAGTGAAAATTACGAATCTTTTACCGGGAAAGTTTTTCTGTGACCTTCATGTAAAAAAACATTTTGCCCTTCCCGGAACAGTTATGTATTATACATTATATGGAAAATATATCTGTTATTCAAGTTTTACCTTGCATTTTATAGAAAGTATGTTAAAATTAAAAACAAAAATATACAACCGAAACGCATAATTATACGCTGTTGTCTGAAGAAGGTAAAAAGATGGCAGCCGTAGATATACTTTCGGATGCGAGGAGGAAAAAAGATGAAAGATCAAAAGAGATTTGCAGCTCTTGCACTCAGTGCAGTAATGGTATTTTCCATGGCAGGAAGCGTATCCGCAGCTCAGAAAGTTGAATCCAAAGATGATCTTGCAGGAGCAACAATCGGTGTTCAGCTTGGTACAACAGGTGACCTTGATGCATCTGATTATGAGAAAGATGGTTCTACAGTAGAACGTTACAGCAAGGGAAGTGAAGCTGTTCAGGCATTAAAGGCAGGACAGATCGACTGTGTGATCATCGATTCACAGCCGGCTCAGAAATTTGCTGAGAATAATGATGATCTCAAGATTCTGGATGAGCCATTCGAGGAAGAAGAATATGCAATCTGCTTAAAGAAAGGCAATGATGAACTTCTTGACAAGATTAACGGAGCTCTCAAGGAACTGAAAGAGGATGGAACTATCGACAGCATCATGGACAATTACATTGGTGAGGATGCCGGTAAGACTCCATATGAATCACCGGAAGATGTTGACCGTTCCAATGGAACTCTGGTAATGGCTACTAACGCTGAGTTCGAACCATATGAATATCATGAAGGTGATGATATCGTTGGCATCGATGCTGATATCGCTCAGGCAATCTGTGATAAGCTTGGATATGAACTGAAGATTGAAGATATGGAATTCGATTCCATCCTTCCGGCCGTACAGTCCGGCAAAGCAGACTTCGGTGCAGCTGGTATGACTGTAACAGAAGACCGTAAATCAAGCGTTGACTTTACAGATACCTATGCAGATGCAAGCCAGGTAATTATTGTAAAGAAATAAGTATTAAAATAACAAATAACAGAGCTGTTGACGATTTGCCAACAGCTCTCTTTTCGGAACAGAGGTTTTTATGAATAATCCTATGATATTAGCGAATGTAAAAGAAGATTTTTATCTGAACTTTATTAAAGATGACCGCTATCTCTGGCTTCTGGATGGTCTGAAAACAACTCTTATTATCACAGTATTTGCGGTAATTGTAGGTCTGATCATCGGTTTCCTTGTAGCAATCATCCGTTCTGCGCACGATAAGTCAGGCTCCTTTAAGATCCTCAATGCGATCTGCAGAGTTTATCTGACTGTAATTCGTGGAACACCAACCATGATCCAGCTGTTGATCATGAATTTTGTAATTTTTGGTGCTGTAAGCATTAACAAGATCATTGTAGGCGGACTTGCCTTTGGTATCAACTCAGGTGCCTATGTAGCTGAGATTGTCCGTTCCGGTATCATGTCCATTGACCAGGGACAGACAGAGGCAGGACGAAGCCTTGGTCTGAATTTCAGCCAGACCATGCGACTGATCATTATCCCGCAGGCATTTAAGAATGTACTTCCTGCGCTGGTAAATGAATTTATCGTGCTGATCAAAGAGACATCCATCATCGGTTATATCGGTATGATGGACCTGACAAAAGGAGCTATGCTGATCCAGAGCCGTACATACAATGCGTTCTGGCCTCTGATGGCAGCAGCAGCGATTTACCTTGTGATCGTTGGAATCCTTACATGGGGGATGAATAAACTGGAAAGGAGATTAAGAACCAGTGAGCGATAAGAATGTACTGATCCAGGTAAAGGATCTGAAGAAAGCTTTTGGTACAAATCAGGTTCTCGATGGAATAACAACAGATATCTGTCAGGGAGAAGTAGTAGCCGTCATTGGTCCTTCCGGTTCCGGTAAATCTACTTTCCTGAGATCCCTGAATCTTCTGGAGGTTCCGACAGGCGGACAGATCCTCTTTGAAGGAACTGATATTACAGATCCGAAGGTTGACATTAACAGACACCGTCAGAAGATTGGAATGGTATTCCAGCAGTTTAATCTTTTTCCGCATAAAACGGTAAAACAGAATATTATGCTGGCACCTGTAGAACTGAAGCTGATGACAAAGGATGAAGCTTCAAAGAAGGCGGATGAGCTTCTGGCACGTGTAGGTCTTCCGGACAAAGCCAATGCATATCCGGATATGCTTTCGGGCGGGCAGAAACAGCGTATTGCCATTGCACGTTCTCTTGCCATGAATCCGGATGTGATGCTTTTTGATGAGCCAACTTCCGCACTTGACCCTGAGATGGTAGGTGAGGTTCTGGAATTGATGAAAGAACTTGCGCAGTCAGGTATGACCATGGTTGTAGTTACTCATGAGATGGGATTTGCAAGAGAAGTGGCAACAAGAGTTCTTTTTATTGATGACGGTAAGATACAGGAAGAGAATACTCCGAAAGAATTTTTCGCAAATCCGAAGAATCCTAGACTGAAAGACTTTCTTTCAAAGGTTTTATAAGATGCTGAGAAAATTTAACAGTTTTATAGAAAAATGGATGGCCCTGGTGACACCGACCTGTCTGTTACTGGGGGTGTGCTTTCCTGATATTGCCAAATGCGGTCTGCCTTATGTGCCGGCCGTATTTGCATTTATGACATTTGCCGGGGCGTTGAAGTCAAGATTTAAAGATGTGGCAAATGTATTCCGGCATCCGGGCTCACTGCTTATTATCATGCTTCTGGTCCATGTGGTAATCCCGACAGCAGCCTGCGGGGCAGGCCATCTTTTCTTTGGAAATAACATGGAGCTGATCACCGGAATGGTACTGGAGTTTGCAGTTCCCACTGCAGTGGTAAGTCTGATGTGGGTGACGATTTATGATGGAAACAGTCCTCTGTCGTTGTCTCTGGTAGTGCTGGATACGGTACTGGCACCTTTTCTGATCCCGGCTACGCTGAAGATCCTGCTGGGCTCTGCGGTGACCATAGATTCTGCCAGGATGATGCGGGAACTGATATTTATGGTTGCGCTTCCTGCTGTTGTTGCGATGGTATTAAATCAGATCACAGATGGAAAAGTAATGGAAACATGGCCGGGAAAGCTGGCGCCTTTTTCAAAGCTGGCACTGATATTTGTGGTAACGTCCAATTCTTCCAAAGTAGCACCATATATCCGGGATATGAATATGCAGAGGGTGAAGGTTGCACTGGCAATCCTTGTCCTGGCTGCTTCCGGATATGCACTCGGCTGGTTTGTGGCGTATATCTTCCGAAAGGATCGCAGTACGGCGGTTTCCATGATGTATGGAACCGGGATGCGCAATATCAGCGCAGGAGCGGTGATCGCAGCTGCATATTTTCCGGGTGAAGTTATGTTTCCGGTAATGATCGGAACTCTGTTTCTAGCAGGTGTTGGCAGCATTGTTCGGAAAGCTTCTGGCACAGAAAAAGGAAAAAACAGGAATTTTGTTGAGGTCTGCTGAGGCGTTATAAAGAATATAAAAAGAACTGCCGCATTAGCAATTGAAAAATTGCAATGCGGCAGCTCTTTTTATGAATCTGAAGCTTTTATATATTTCTTCAGTTCTTTGTAGCAGTATTTAATGATCTCTTTACGGGTGATGATGCCGATAAAGTATCCCTGATCATCTACAACCGGAACATAATTCTGGTTGATTGCCTTGTCCAGCAGATCCTCCATGTCAGAATCTGCGTGAACTGCCTTATATGTTGCTCTTCGCGGGATTGCCATAATGGAAATGCTCTCTGCTTCTTTCAGTCCGGGAACATTTAAGGTTTTCATTCCCCAGAGAAGATCACCTTCGGAAATACTTCCTTTATATTTTCCGTCCAGACTCAGAAGCGGAATACAGGAAAACTTCCTGTGCTCCATTTTCTCAAGAGTCTGACGAAGAGTTTCATTTTCAAATATATATGCTACATCACTTTTAGGTGTTAGAAAAATAAAATATTCACTTTTGTATTCGCCCCGTTACATTTGTCTGATAAGGCACTCAGATATACATTGTGTATTTACACATCTGTGTGTCTGTGATTTCTGAGTATTCCAGGTTTACGGCTTTTTTACAGAAGCTGTACTCCTTTTGCTGCTGCTTCTTTCATTACTTCTTCCGGCCACAGGGAAGCATGTACTTCACCGATATGTGCTTTTCTGAGGAAGAACATACAGATACGGGACTGGCCGATGCCGCCGCCGATAGTATATGGAAGTTCTTTGTTAAAGATTGCTTTCTGGAAAGAAAGTTCGCGTCTGTCATCACATCCTGCGATGGTAAGCTGTCTGTCAAGCGCATCCTCGTCAACGCGGATACCCATGGAAGAAAGCTCCAGAGCAATGTCGAGAACAGGATAATAAACAAGGATATCGCCGTTTAATTCCCAGTCATCGTAGTCCGGTGCACGTCCGTCATGACGTTCTCCGTTGGTTAAGGTTTTGCCGACTTGCATGAGGAATACGGCACCTTTTTCCTTGACAATCTTGTATTCACGTTCCTTTGGAGTGAGATCAGGATACATATCGACCAGTTCCTGAGTGCTGACAAATGCGATCTCTCTCGGAAGGATTTCTTCGATGTAATCGTACTGAACAGCCATGTATTTTTCGGTTTTGCGGAGAACGCTGTAGATAGCACGTACTGTGGAAACAAGTGTGTCCATGTTGCGTTCTTCCTTGCTGATGATCTTTTCCCAGTCCCACTGATCTACGTATACGGAGTGGATATTGTCCAGATCTTCGTCTCTTCTGATCGCGATCATGTCTGTGTAAAGTCCTTCACCATGAGCAAAGCCATATTTCTGTAATGCATATCTCTTCCATTTGGCGAGAGAGTGTACGATCTCAGCATTCTCCGGCTGGCCTTTGATATCAAAGCTTACCGGACGTTCTACGCCGTTTAAGTTATCGTTCAGACCGGATGACGGGTTTACGAAAACAGGAGCAGAAACACGAAGCAGGTTCAGTTTCTGTGATAGTGTCTGCTGAAAAAAATCTTTCACAGTTTTAATGGCAATCTGGGTATCATGGAGATTTAAAGCTGACTGATACCCGTCAGGAATTTTAATCTGTTCCATTATTGGATTCCTCCTACAATTTTGAAATCCTTTCAAATGTATTTTTAAGAGGATTTCTATAGTCTTTTACTCAGCTATTATAACAGGAAAGTAGGCGTTTGACAATTTCAGCTTTGCAAGATCAGGGTAAAATGTTAAAATAATTTTATGAGAATCAATGAAAATAAATAAATTTATAGCAATTTATGGAATTGCTATAGCTGACAGGGGGAAGATACATGGGAAAAAAATGTCAGGTTTGTGGCGGTCCGGTTGTAAACGGCAGATGCAAATATTGTGGAATGCCGTATAGAAATGATATGGAACTGTATCACCTGAACGAAGACAGGTCAGAGCATTACCGGCATTCTTCGGCGAAAGTGAGAAAAGCAATGGCAGAGAGCGAGATTCCTCTGCCGGACAGAAACAAAACAACAAAAAAGCCGGAAAAAAAAGCGGCAGTGAGAACAACACAGAGAACAACACAGAAACCGAAGAAAAAAGAAGCCAGAGCATCAAAAAATTTCTGGAGACTTATATTGGTTCTGATTGCAGCAGCAGGACTGTTTGCGGAACAGTGGGATACAATTGAATACAGGATTGAGGAATTTATTTATGATACGTTTGATATCAGCTTAGATTTTGACAGCCTTTTTGGTGACAGCACTGCTGATGAAGCAGGTGAGAATGACGGGGATGATACTGTTGGTACAGCAGTCTCTGCTCAGAAGTTTGAAGCAAATGATCCGTATGGTTATATTTTTGATGGAGAAGATTATGTTATCGGAGAGGCTTACACTATAACAGAGGCAGCTGATGAGAATTCAGAAGATATAGAGTATGAATTCACGATAGAACCTGGAATATACATACTGGAATCCGGCTGGGGAGGTTCTCTTACCATGAAGATTAGAAGATCTTCAGGAAAAGATGAAACTGTAAAATTTGACAAATCGGAGCATAAAGAAAAAGTGGAATTGCATACAGGAGATGAGGTATCGGCAGTGGCTTCGGATGGTCAAGAAAATTTTCTGATAATGTATCAAATTCGGCAATATGACGAATAATTTTTTGCCCCTTTCTTTTTGACAGATACTGTGCTATACTTGTTAAACGTACCACATATAGAATAAATTGTGGTAAACGAAAGAAAATAATACTATATATTGTATATGGGAGCAAAAGGTATGATATATGTTATAAAGAAAGATGGTACGAGAGAAGAGTTTAATTCACAGAAGATCGTAGCAGCAGTAAATAAGTCGGCAGCCAGAATTTTATACACATTTTCGGATAAAGAGAAGGAATTTATCTGCCAGTTTGCGGAAGAACATGCAGAGGCACTGGGAAAGAATGAGATAGAGATCCAGGAGATGCACAACATCGTAGAGGGAGCACTTGAGAGAGTGAACCCGGCAGTGGCTAAGAGCTACCGCGATTACAGAAATTACAAACTCGACTTTATCCATATGATGGATGATGTATATACCAAGAGTCAGGCAATTCGTTATATTGGCGATAAGAGTAATGCCAATACAGACAGTGCGCTTGTAGCTACAAAGCGAAGCCTGATCTTTAATGAACTGAACAAAGAACTTTATCGCAAATTTTTTATGAACCGTAATGAACTTCAGGCATGTAAAGACGGTTATATTTATATTCATGACCAGTCTGCACGTCTGGATACCATGAACTGTTGTCTCTTTGATGTGGCATCTGTACTCAGCGGCGGATTTGAGATGGGAAATGTATGGTATAATGAGCCTAAGACGCTGGATACTGCGTTTGATGTTATGGGTGATATTATTCTGAGCACTGCTGCTCAGCAGTATGGCGGATTTACAGTACCGGAAGTAGATAAGATCCTTGCACCTTATGCACAGAAGAGTTATGACAAATACATCCAGGAATTTATGAAATACTCTGACGAGAGCTGGACAGGACGTGAAGAACGTGCGATTGAGTATGCGCTTGACAAAGTCCGCAGAGATTTTGACCAGGGATGGCAGGGGATTGAGTATAAGCTGAATACAGTCGGATCTTCCAGAGGGGATTATCCATTTGTAACTGTAACTCTTGGACTTGGATAAAGCAGTTCGAGAAGATGGCAAGTATTTCTCTTCTTGAAGTGCATAAAGGCGGACAGGGTAAGGCAAGGACGCAAGAAACCGGTACTCTTCCCGAAAATCGTATTCCTTTATGATGAAAATATCCATGGAAAAGGCAAGATCAGTGAGGATGTATTTGAGGCAGGGGTTGACTGTTCTGCCAAGACTATGTATCCGGACTGGCTGTCCATGTCAGGAAAAGGATATATTTCCAGTATGTACAAGCAGTATGGAAAGGTTATAAGTCCTATGGGATGTCGTGCGTTCTTAAGCCCCTGGTACGAGAGAGGCGGTATGTATCCGGCAGATGATAAGGATGTTCCTGTGTTTGTGGGAAGATTTAACATCGGTGCGGTAAGCCTTCATCTTCCAATGATCCTTGCCAAAGCCAGAGCAGAGAGCAGGGATTTCTACGAAGTGCTGGATTTCTATCTTGAGATGATCCGTAATCTGCATATCCGTACCTATGATTATCTGGGACAGATGCGTGCGTCAACCAACCCGCTGGCATATTGTGAGGGAGGATTTTACGGTGGACATCTGAAACCGAATGAAAAGATTGGCAAGATTCTGAAACCAATGACAGCATCCTTCGGAATCACTGCATTAAATGAACTCCAGGAACTTTACAATGGCAAATCCATTGCTGAAGACGGGCAGTTTGCACTGGATGTGCTGAAATATATCAACAGGAAAGTAAATGAATTTAAAGAGAAAGATGGTTATCTTTATGCAATTTATGGAACACCGGCAGAGAGTTTATGTGGACTGCAGGTGGAACAGTTCCGTAAGATGTATGGCATTGTGAAAGGGGTTTCTGATCGTCCTTATGTAAGCAACAGTTTCCACTGTCATGTGACTGAAGATGTAACTCCGATTGAAAAACAGGATCTGGAGGGACGTTTCTGGGAGTTGTGCAACGGCGGTAAGATTCAGTATGTACGTTATCCGATCGATTATAATCGTGAAGCAATACGTACTCTGATCCGCAGAGCCATGTCTTTGGGATATTATGAGGGAGTAAATCTTTCCCTTGCTTACTGTGATGACTGCGGACATGAGGAACTTGAAATGGACGTGTGTCCGGTTTGCGGTTCCAAGAATCTGACAAAGATTGACCGTATGAACGGATATCTTTCCTACAGCCGTGTGCATGGTGATACTCGTCTGAACGAAGCGAAGATGGCAGAGATTGCGGAACGTAAATCTATGTAATATCAGGTCAGGGGTAAACTTTTGAATCTGACATCATAATATGATAATTAAAAGACATATACCGGCAAGATGATATGTATTGCTCTGGTATATGTCTTTTTGTATTGTCAGATAAAATATAGCAATCCTCTTAAATGTATTATTTACGAGGATTGCTATAGAATCATTTAATGATAGTTCCGGTTTTTTCGAAATATCCATCCTTTGCATGCGCAATATCTGTGATGATCGTTCTTCTGTTATCTCCCTTTTCGATAAAAGAGATTCCGGCTTCGAATTTAGGAAGCATGGAGCCTGGGGCAAACTGATTGTCAGCCATATATTTCTTAGCATCATCTACAGAAATTGTATTAAGATATTCTTCATTGTCCTGACCGAGGTTCAGACTTACTTTCTCAACACTGGTAAGGATCAGAAGAGTATCTGCATTTAATTCCTGTGCAAGAAGTCCGCTGGAAAGGTCTTTCTCAATGATCGCACTTGCACCATGAAGATCGATTCCCTGTTCCATAACCGGGATTCCGCCGCCGCCTGCTGCGATTACTACCTGGCCCGCATCTACAAGTGTGCGGATTGTTTCAAGCTCTACGATTTTCTGCGGTTTCGGAGCTGCCAGGATTCTTTTATAAGTGCCGTCAGCCAGTTTAGTGACAAAGTTTCCCTTGCTTTCTTCAGTTTCAGCCTCTTCTTCTGTAAGGACACGTCCGATGATCTTCTCAGGTTCAGCGAAAGCATCATCATATGGATCAATGACAACCTGTGTAAGGATAGTAGCTACCGGTTTATAAATACCGCGGGAAATAAGTTCTGCGCGGATTGCGGTCTGGAGGTCATATCCGATATAGCCCTGACTCATTGCCGAACATACGGACATAGGTGCAAATGTATAGTCAGGATGTGTTTTGCCAAATTCATTCATGGCTGTGTGGATCATTCCAACCTGGGGACCGTTACTGTGGGAAATGACTACACGATTTCCGGCTTCTACAAGATCTGCGACAGCTTTGGCTGCTTTTTTTGTTAGCGATTTTCTGCTCCGGTAAGGTGGTTCCTAATGCTCTGTGGCCCAGTGCAACTACTGTAATTTTTTCGCTCATGGGAATTACCTCGATTCTTTCATGTTCTGTAAATATGATATCTGCGGGGTGATCTTATATATAAAGATTTTTGAAATTTTTTATCACTGATATCATAAATATTCAATCATATTGATATTCTACATTAT
>ENA-OQJC01000408-OQJC01000408.1-human-gut-metagenome-genome-assembly--contig:-NODE-408-length-13145-cov-3.857198_pt1 | contig 13145 bp, 10 predicted proteins | sample MGYA00242600_ERZ504766 | MGnify/ENA primary metagenome ERZ504766 (study PRJEB26092, sample SAMD00036364) | human gut metagenome | host: Homo sapiens | study: EMG produced TPA metagenomics assembly of...
TATTTCGACCGTCCAAATTTCAAGAGCATATTGTTCTTTTCTCTATTATAATATATTTATTGTGTCAGAACAAGCGTTTTGTGATTTTTTATAAATTTGAGCAGACATGCTCGAATGTGCAATTCATAGTGCAATTCATCCCATCACCTATAGAAGGCCACTGAAAAAGCCTTTTTGCGTATAAATTAACACAAATAAAGTACATCAATCAACTTTGAGACACTGTATATAGTATGAAAAAACAGTTTTTCAGCGGCGTCCCTATAGAGGTGAGGGAATTCTTGCTACGGTTGTTAAAAGAACTTTGTAATCGGATATTTTAATATGAAACATTTTCTTTTTTTTACACGAATTTTATACTTCGTGTGCTATGATAAAACTGATAATATATCAGAGTCAAAAATTCAAAAAGGAGACTATCATGCACATTTTAATTATAGAAGACGAAGAACAGCTCTGCCGTTCCATGGCAGAAGGACTCCGCATGGACGGATATGAAACAGATACCTGCTTTGACGGGGAAGAGGGACTGGAATTATGTATGACAGAGAATTACGACCTGATCCTTCTGGATCTGAACCTGCCGGGAATTGACGGTCTGGAAATCCTGCGTCAGTTCCGTACCTTCAATACCAATACTCCTGTTCTCATACTCTCCGCAAGAGTACAGATCCAGGATAAGGTGGAGGGTCTGGATCTGGGAGCCAACGATTACCTCACCAAACCATTTCATTTCGAGGAGCTGGAAGCCCGCATCCGCAGCCTTACCCGCCGTAAATTTATCCAGGAGGATGTCTGCCTGAGATGCAGCCGCATTACCTTTGACACACGCACAAGAGAAGCCAGTGTAGATGGCGCGCCTCTGGCTCTCACCAGAAAAGAAAGCTCACTTCTGGAATACTTTCTGCTTCACCGCAACCGGATCATCAGCCCTGAGGAAATGATCGAGCATCTCTGGGACGGCAGCGTAAACAGCTTCAGTAACTCCATCCGGGTGCACATTTCTTCTTTAAGGAAAAAACTGAGAACTGCCCTTGGATATGATCCTATACAGAATAAGATTGGACAGGGATATATTCTGGAAGAATAAAAATCATTCATATCTGTACAATAAATATTTTCAGATGTAAAACATCCCCCTCCCCCGCCGCTTAGTGCTTCGCGCACTTGAAGCGGGGGAATGCTTATCTGCGTTCAAATACTACTATGTCATTATAATGAAACGAAAGGATTTATCTATGAAATTTTATTCAGAAAAACTTTCCCCCCGCAGGCTCTCCCTCCAGTGGAGGCTCACATTGCTGATCTCCGGACTGGTTATCACAGCCTGTGCACTGATGTATTTCTTTATCAGCCGTTCTGCTGTGACCGGTCTGGAAGGGATTTCCGACTATGTGGTTCTGGTCACCCCTGACAATTCAAACCCGATCTCTATCAATGTAGATCCAAAAATCCTCATCCCTGATCTGGAAAACCAGATCCAGAATACCAAAAATAAATTTCTGTTCCAGAGCATGATTGCCACAGGTATCATTATTCTTCTCAGCAGTATCTGTACCTGGTTTGTCACCAGAAGAGCCCTGACCCCTCTGCGCAGATTCAGTGACAGGATCAGCCAGGTACAGGCTCAGAATCTGTCTGAACCGCTGGAAGTCCCACTCTCAGAGGATGAGATCTCACGTCTGACCAGATCCTTTAATGACATGCTTGCCCGCCTGGACAATGCATTCTCTGCACAGAAGCAGTTTGTGGCAAGTGCAGCACATGAGCTTCGCACACCCTTAGCTGTAATGCAGACAAATTTGGAAGTTTTTTACAAGAAGCCGGAACACACACACCAGGAATACGACAGGCTTTTCACCATGCTTCAGGAACAGACCGGACGGCTTTCCCACCTTGCGGAAATTCTGCTGGACATGACAGGTCTTCAGACTGTAGAGCGTTCTGATACCATTTCCCTTGCAGCACTCACAGAAGAAGTTTTCTGCGATCTGGACCCGGTTGCAGAAAAGCATCAGATCCGGCTTATTCAGACAGAAGGTGACTGTACTGTTACAGGCAGCTATATCCTTCTGTACCGGGCAGTCTATAATCTGGTTGAAAATGCAATCAAATATAACCGGCCTTCCGGTTCCGTCACTGTAGGCATTCATTCTGCAGAGACTGCAGTCCTGGAGGTAACTGACACAGGCATCGGTATCTCCCCTGAAAATCAGGAGAAAATCTTTGATCCCTTCTACCGTGTGGACAAATCCCGCAGCCGCGCCATGGGCGGTGCCGGTCTGGGTCTTGCCCTTGTAAGCGAGATTGCCAGACAGCACAACGGCCAGGTAAAAGTAACCCAGAGCAGCGAAAAAGGCAGCACCATTGCCCTGATGCTGCCTGTAACACTCCTTTAAATCAACTGACCACTGATTTTTTCTCTTATTTATTTTTTTCCAGAATCTGAATCAGTTTCTGTGTATCTTCCATAGTAGTAGCCCAGCTTGTGGCAAAGCGGATCACAGAGTGTGTCTCATCATACTTCTCCCAGAATCCGAACTCCACATCCTGGGCTATTTCTTTCATTACATCATTAGACACAATACAGAAGATCTGGTTGGTAGGCGTATCCAGAGAAAGCTGATATCCATACTTCTTCAGTGCAGCCTTGATCTGCTCTGCAGCTTCCATTGCAGGTTTGCCGATCCGCAGGTACAGTCCGTCCGTAAACAGCTCACCAAACTGGATCCCGGCGATTCTTCCTTTGGCAAGCAATGCTCCATGCTGCTTGATGATTGTAAAGAAATGAGGAATCCGTCCTTTCTGCGGTATAACCACCGCTTCTCCAAACAATGCTCCGCATTTGGTTCCTCCAATGTAAAACGCATCACTAAATTCAGCCAGATCAGTGAGAGTCACATCGTTCTCCGGACTTGCCAGTGCATAGGCAAGGCGGGCGCCATCCACATAAAGGGGAAGATGATTTTCCCGGCAGACTTTGCTGAGAGCTGCTAATTCTTCTCTGGAATACAGGGTACCATATTCTGTTGGCTGGGAAATATATACCATTCCAGGCATTACCATATGCTCATAGTTGGCATCATCATAGAAATCCTTCACCAGCTTCTCAATCTGCTGTGCAGAGATTTTTCCATCTTTCTGCGGTACTATCAGAACCTTATGTCCACCAAATTCAATGGCGCCAGATTCATGGGTTGCAATATGGCCTGTATCCGCAGCCACAACTCCCTGATAGGATTTCAAAAGTGCATCGATCACTGTGGCATTGGTCTGTGTTCCGCCAACCAGCAGGAATACATCTGCCTCCGGTGCATTGCAGGCTTTTCTGATCTTTCTTTCGCATCTTCTGTGTATGGATCCTGACCATAGCCCACTGTTTCTCCAGGTTCGTCTCCATCAGCTTTTTCATGATCGCAGGATGTGCACCCTCCATGTAGTCACTGGCGAAATATAAACGTGATTCTGTATTTTCCATTTTTATCGTTATGTCCTTTCTACTGCACTATTTGCGCATCTGACTTTTTTATTCATAGCTTCTGTTCTGTACCGGAACGCTATTCATTCTGTAACTCTATTTTCTTAGCATTTCTCCCATCTGCTCTTCTGGCTTTCACAGATGGAGTTCCACTGACAATTCCCACAGATTTCTTTCCTCTTTCCTGATGCCAGGATTTCTTTTGAACAATATCTGTAAAATCATCAAATTCCATAATCTGTCCATTCTCCAGGCCACATAAATCCAGTACTGCATTGTCATATGCTTCTACAAGCGAAAAGGAAGAACAACATCCTTTTTCATTATTGGGACAGGCAGAACAGATCTCGTCTGTATCTGCATGAAGCTGTATCTTCGCTCCCTTCTGGAAAATATCCAGCATTTCCTGCATATGTGCGGAAAACCCATCACTGTATCCCTCACCCTTGAAATATGCAAGGCACATTCCATGGTGAGGGCGTAGTGGAATATTTTTTATAAAAGACATCTTTGTACACCCTTCTCCTTAATTTTTTAACATATTGGATACTTTAACACAAAGCGTTTTTATTGACAACTTTTTCTATTTTATAGTTTACAATCCAACAATTCTATATACTGATCGGATTTCATCAGACTTACTTGATAAAATCAAAAAAATCCTTTTTTACTTCTTCTTCATTTACCAGCCTTAGCTACCCTCATATTATAAAGAAAGGTACCCAATGATGCCAGAATAATCAGCACATATCCTGTAAAGCTGTACTTATCCGGAATCTCTCCAAACAGGATAAATCCCAGCATCGTGGCAAAAATAATCTGCGAATAATCAAAAATGGAAATCTTCCCTGCAGGTGCATAGGTGTATGCAGCCGTAATCGTAAACTGTCCACCCGCTGCGAATAATCCTGCCATCAGCAATGTCACAAGCTGCTTCATATTCATGGGTGTGAAATGGAACAACATCCACGGCACAACCGACAAACAGGAGAAAAATGAAAAATAAAACACGATAACCGGTCCCTTCACTCCGTGAGTTCCCAGTACACGCACCATCGTATAGGCAATTCCTGCCCCCAGTCCACCGCAGACTCCTATCAGTGCCGGAACAAGTGCCGCATTCTGAAATCCCGGTTTCACTACAAATAAACATCCTATAAACGCCAGCGCAACACACGCAGCCTGCACCGGTCTGATCTTTTCCTTTAACAAAAGGAATGAAAAAATAATCGCAAAAAACGGAGACAACTTATTCAGTATCGATGCATCTGCCACCAACAGATGATCAATGGCATAAAAGTTACACAGAATCCCCAGTGTCCCGCACACACAACGCAAAATCAGCGGTCCCCAGTATTTCTTATCCACCTTCGGCACTGTACGATTCTTACAGAGAATCGCCGCTGCAAACACCGCCGCCACCAGATTCCGGAAGAAACTCTTCTCCACAGACGGCAGATCACCTGCCAGACGTACACTCACATTCATACAAGCAAAGAAAAACGCCGACAGGATGATCATTATCATACCCTTTATGTAATTTTCCTGTTTCATCAGATTTAACCTGCCTTTCTGTCCATGCAGACAGCTTCTTTTTATCATATGCTGTCTGTCATCTACCTGTTAATCATAGCACGGACAATCGTTTTAGTACAAATAGATTTTTTATTCCAATTCGTCCTAAGCCATGATATACTATAAGAGCTGTCGAACCTCCAGCAGAAAGGAGGTGAGTTTCATGGAAGAAATTCTCGTCACATTTCTTGTCTCTGTTTTAGCAGGCGTAGTTAGCTACTACATATGCAAATGGCTGGACGGCAGACGCTAGACAGCAACAGCCTAAACGGAACAGCTCACCGTAACGAGCAAGAAAGCCCTCAGAGCTGCAACTCTGAGGGCTTTTGTTCTTTAGGTCGCTTCATGGAATCTCGTCACATTCCTTAGCTACTGTTAGTATATGCTGAGAAAAATAAAAAGTCAACTTAAAAATAATATTAGGTAGTGTAAATTTACTGTAGGAAATTTACACTACCCTGCTTTTACATCCCATTGACTTTTCCAAAAGCTTGTGTTACTCTAAAGCGTGTTTGAAAATTGTAACGCACATCTTGCGTAAAGCATTTTTCAAATACGCTCTAACAAAAGAAAATCTGCATAATGGATAATAACAACGGGAGCCTGTGGGACAGGCTGAGAGGAAGATAGATCTTCGACCGCACCTGATATGGATAATGCCAGCGTAGGGACTGTATTTGTATATTAAAATCTGCCAGTGTGTTATTCCGGCAGTATTTTTTTTGCAGGATTTTATCTGTTTCCTGCACAACTGATAATGTCTGCTTCGGCAGACCAAATCTTCATTTCAAGGAGGTTCATTATTATGAACACAGACAGATCAAAAACACTCAGAATGGTCATGCTCGCCATGATGGTTGCCATCGGCGTTGTCATCTCACCTATTCTGAGAATCGAGGGTATGTGCCCTACTGCACACCTGATAAACATCGTCTGTTCCGTACTTCTGGGACCGTGGTATTCATTGCTTTGTGCCACTCTCATCGGAATCATCCGAATGATGTTTATGGGTATCCCGCCACTTGCACTGACAGGTGCCGTATTCGGCGCATTTTTATCAGGCGTTTTCTACCGCGCTTCTCATGGAAAGATTATCTGCGCAGTGATCGGTGAAATCTTCGGAACCGGTATCATCGGCTCTCTGGTTTCCTATCCTGTAATGGCATTTCTTATGGGCAGAAGCGGACTGAACGCATTTTTCTATACACCAATGTTTCTGGCAGCAACCTGCATGGGCGGCACCATTGCCTATTTCTTCCTGAAGGCCTTAAGTCACGCAGGAATGCTTGCCAAATTTCAACAAAGCCTTGGAGCAAAAGTATATGACCGTAAATCAGACAAATCCCAGACAACTGACCAGAGCAGCCCAACCGCTGATTCACTGCATCACTAATCCAATTTCTATTCATGACTGCGCTAATATTATTCTGGCGGCCGGAGGCCGCCCGATCATGGCAGAACATCCTGCTGAAGTAGCTGAGATCACCAGCCATGCTCAGTCACTGGCACTGAATCTTGGAAATATCACCGATGCGCGTATGAAATCCATGCCTGAATCTCTGAAAATCGCTGCCAGTCTCCACATACCTGTTATGCTTGATCTGGTAGGAACCGCCTGCAGCAATCTGCGCTATGAATTTGCGCAGAAGCTTATGAACATCCACATGCCTGAACTCCTTAAAGGAAATATGTCTGAACTTCTTGCCATGTCCGGACAGACCGCACATGCAATCGGAATTGACGCAGGTGTACAGGATGTGCTTACAGATGCCAATCGTTCCCATCTGAAAGAACTGTTCCAGGAAAAGACTTCCCAGTGGAATACCACACTTCTTATCACAGGCAAGGAAGATATGATCGTCTCCGCCAACAAGTGTGAATTTATCACAAATGGTACTCCTGCCATGTCACAGATCACAGGAACCGGATGTATGCTTGGAATGATCTGTGCCACCTATCTGGCAGTTACAGACCCATTTACAGCGGCCCTGTCAGCAGCCAGAGAATTTGGCACAGCAGGAGAAAGAGCAGAGAAAAACAGCTCCGGCCCCGGAAGCTTCCAGACAGAGCTGTTCGATCAGTTTTACAATCTTTTATAAAAAAGTTCCCGTCAGACAATATGGACAAATTTCTTCCATATTATCTGCGGGAACTTTTTTATGCTATTTCCGCACTGCGCATCTTTCCCAGTTCTCGTCTCGCAAACACAATTGCCAGCACAAATGCCGCTGCATCTGCGATCGGTCCTGCATACATCACTCCATCAATTCCCATAAACAACGGGAAGATAATAATCAATGGCAGAAGAAAAATCACCTGCCGTGTCAGAGACATTACAATACCCAGCTTCGCCATACCGATAGAAGTAAAGAAACCGGAAGATACCGGCTGGATACCGTTTGCAAAGGTCATAAACATAAATATTTTCAGATAACGTTCTGCAAACTGAAAATACAGATCACTTCCTGTTCCGAAGATACCCACGATCTGGTGTGGAAATATCTGGAAACAGAAAAAGAATATCGTTGCAATTACTGTACAGGCAGTTACAGAATAACGGTATGCCTGTCTTACTCTGTCATATTTCTTTGCTCCGTAGTTAAATCCCCAGATTGGCTGACTGCCCTGAGAAATACCAATACAGATTGCCATAAACACCATATTGACTTTGGAGATAACACCTACACAGGCAATGGGAATATCACTTCCATATACGGAATTTGCTCCATAATAACGCAGAATATTATTTAATACGATTTGCACGATCGCCATGGCAATCTGATTAATGCAGGATGCAAGTCCCAGAGAAATAATTGCTTTAAGATATGACAGCTTTGGTTTCAGCATCCCACCGGACAGATACATTTTGCGGAACTTACAGAAGTACACAATTACCAGAACTCCGGAAGCAACCTGTCCGATCACTGTTGCCCATGCAGCACCCTTAATTCCCCATCCGAATCCAAAAATAAACAGCGGATCCAGAATAGTATTGATGATCGCACCTATCATAATACAGACCATAGAATAAGTCGGACTTCTGTCTGCTCTGACCACATGATTCCCGCCGACAGACAAAATATAAAATGGAAGTCCAAATGCAGTAATACCTGTATAATCAACAGCATAAGGCATAACATCTGCAGTTGCCCCGAACAATGTCAGAAGTGGTTTCAGGAACATCAGTACAATCACAGCAAGTATCAGACCACTGATTGCCAGTGACGACAACGCAGTACCTGCAATCCCGCTAGCTTTCTTCTCCTGTCCTGCCCCCATTTCCAGATTATAATTTGATGCACCGCCAATTCCCAAAAGCAATGCCAGCGCAGTTGCGACCGTTGTAACAGGAAACGCCACATTTGTAGCTGCATTTCCCAGCATCCCCACACCCTGGCCAATAAAAATCTGATCCACGATATTATACATCGCACTGACCAGCATACTGATGATCGCAGGAATCGCAAACTTCGCGATCAGACCGCCTACCGGCGCTATACCAAGCGGATTCTGTGCCTGCGAATTTATCTCCTGCGTACTTTGGTTACTTTTTCCCAAGTGAATTCCATCCTCTCTCTACATATTCGATATAATTTCTGTCACTGCTATTTTGTAATAAAACACTTTTCAGGATAATCTCTATTATTTCCCTGCCCCACTATACCGTATCATTTACTTTAACATTTATTCTCTTTCCCTGCAACGTAAAAAGCATACCGACTCTTTCTGAATTTTTCAAAAGTTTACATACTTTTTGTCCTTTTTCTATCCGGTATCACCTTGGAATCATTCCATATCGCTTCTTAAACTGCCGGAAAAAATAACTCTGGTTTTCATAACCGACACCCAGAGAAATTTCTTCAATAGACAAATCTGTCTGCCTCAACTGTCGTTTTTCATGGCTTTAGAATAACAAAAATAAGGACAGTTTTTCAGATTCTTATTAGACTGAAAAACTGTCCTTATTTTCTATTTATATCTCTACACCGAACAACAGCTCTGCAGTTTCGGTTAAAACCGCGTAGGTTTATTCACATACTTTGCCTTATACTTAGAATACACAATCGTCTGGTCCTTATACAGTCCATAGTATCCTGAAGCCGCATAACTGATAGAAACAGCAATCAGATAAAAAGGAACTCCCTTAAATCCAAACATTTCAAATGCGATCAGAATTGATGTGATCGGGCAGTTTGTCACTCCACAGAATACCGCCGTCATTCCACATGCAGCACAGATAGATGGCGAAAATCCCAGCCAGTTTCCCATCACACATCCTAATGTAGCTCCTATACAGAACGAAGGAACAATTTCCCCGCCTCGGAATCCTGCACGCATTGTCAATGCAGTCAGTACCAGTTTCCAGAAGAAGTCCAGAGGTCTTGCCTGTCCTTCCTCCACTGCCTTCTCAATCAGCTCTGCACCTGCGCCCATATAATCTGAAGTTCCCAGAAGTAATGTAATTCCAATCACCAGACAGGATCCCACAACTACACGCACATATGGATTCTTAAACCACCTTCCATATGCTCCGGCAACTCCATTCAGCACCATACAGAATACAATACTAATCACTGCACATCCAACAGCGATAGCACCCATTTTCAAACCCGTTTCAATAGTCAGCTTCGGAATATCCACTACATGAAAAGTCTCCGGTGTAACTCCCATTCCTGCCGCAAATCCGGATGCAACCAGGGAAGCAATCATACAAGGCATCAAAGCTGTATAATACATCACTCCTACACTGACTACCTCCAGTGCAAAAACAGCTGCAGCCATCGGTGTTCCAAACAATGCAGAGAATGCTGCACTCATACCACACATAACAATTACATGTCGGTCTTCCTCATCCAGATGAATCCAACGTCCAAGCTGATTGGCAATACTTCCACCAAGCTGTATTGCCGCACCTTCACGTCCTGCAGAGCCACCTGCCAGATGCGTAAGTGCTGTAGAAATGAAAATCAGAGGTGCAGATAAAATCGGCACATCGTCCTGTGATCTCACAGTAGAAAGCACCTGATTCGTACCTCCATCATCCTTACCAAATTTCTCATACAGGTATACAATAATTAAGCCCATCACCGGAAGCAGATAGAACATCCATTCATTTTCTTTCCTGCAATTTGTCACACTCTTCAGCACAAAAGAAAACAGTGTACTCGCCGCTCCTGTAATACATCCTACAAGTACCGCGATCATCAGCCATTTTACAAGATTTCCCACATCACGCTGAATCTCACTACTATAATATTGAAGCCTTTTTTTCAGTAAGCTTTTCGCTTCCGTACTTTGTTCTTCCGTGTCATTCTCCTGATCTGCACGCTTTTCCTCTTTCTCCATTTCCCCCTCTTACCTTTCCTTATTATTTTACATACAAATTTGCTATTTCTATTTTAGCATACATTTTCCATATCTGCCAGAAAGATAAGACAGAGAAAATAAAGGTTATTGGAATTATATGTTACTGTTCACTCCGTTCACAGTAACGTAGCCAAAATTCATTCCAGATTGCCTGCGGCAATGGAATTTTGGCTTGTATGTCTCGGGATTTTGGCATATTCATGCCAAAACACCTCGCGGAATAGTGGTGTGTGAACAGTAACAATTATATTACTGCTCACTCAGGCGTAGATTCACAATTGTATCCGATAACTTACTTAATTCGTTTAAAATGCAGTACATATATTAACGTTTTTCCCAACGTCTTCCTTCTCTGCAAAAGGTCCGGGAATTACCTTGGCACCTCTGTGTCCTCCAAAGTAATCGGTATCAAATGTTATCGGTGTTCCATCCGGATTTTCGAAGAATTCTTCCGGCTCAAAAGCTTTTCCCAAAACTTCTGTATTAATCATACGTCCGGAGAAATCTTCAAGAATCTCATATATATTTGTATCCAGGAAATATTTTCCGTCTTTCTCTGTTAATTCTACCTTCACATTCTCAGAAGAAACGAACCCATTTTTCTCATGTTTCCATGCCTTTGCACCATCAAGATAAACATTTCCTTCACTCCATACCGGTAAATGATCAAAATGAACTGATTCCAGTTTCTTCATATCTGCAGGTTTTGTAAAATCAAACTGTGAAATCCATTCATCATACGTTGGATACTCATCAAACATCCAGGTTCCGACTTTTCTGTTTTCAGAATCAAATCCATCATCAGAATCATGCATTGTAATAAAATCTTCTGAAGGCCATTTCTGGACGAAAATATTATTATAGAAACGATCATCTCCATGAAGTATAGTCATAAATCCCATAACCTCTGTACGATGAGGCATATGATATGGTGTATAACGCCAACTGGTTCCTTCGCCTACACAAGTTAAAGCACCGCAGATCAGATTATGTACCATAGCAACACCCTGAGTAGCAAAACGCAGGCTGGCATCTGATAAAAGGATATTGTTATCAATAAGAGTAGGACCATGACCTACTTCAACAAAAATATCCTGGCACATCATACCACCTTTCAACTGTTTAGCAAATGCCGGACGCTGATTGTCATGGAGCAGGTTCTGAGAAAGTCGTGTACCTTGAGCTTCCCAATCACACCAGATTCCCATAGTACAATGATGAATATGATTTCTTCTCATAATAACATCAATTGCAGCATGCATTTTAATTCCGGCAATTTCTGCTCCGCCCAATTCCATCATATTGTTGATATGGTGAATATGATTATCCTCAATAATACTGAATACACCACCCATACGCCCGATAATACCACCCTGCTCACAGTGGTGGATATTGTTTCGGCGGATAATATGACTTCCTACTTTTTCCTTAAGCCAGCCATGATACTGTCCACGGCATACCGCGTCTCTTTCCATTTGAGTTGGACTCTTAACATATTTATTAGTAAAATAATGATCATTTTCCGGATCATAATATTTTCCAAGAGAAATTCCTGCACATTTGCTGTTAGAAATTTCGCAGTCCTCAATGATCCATCCTTTACTCCAGTGAGGCCCGATCATTCCATCCTGATAAGCTGCAGGCGGTGCCCAGGTAGTTGCTGCTTTTGTAACTACGAAACCACTGACTGTGATATATCCAACACCTGTTTTTGATGGCATAAAGCATTCACGGCGTACATTAATTTCTACATTTTCCTCATTTGGATCTGCTCCATGAAAATTCGCATAAATTACTGTCTCATCTTTTTCCTGATCCTGTTCTGTGTACCATTTATAAGTAGATTCCTCCGGAACCCAACTACACTCATAAACCTCGGCTTTAATACATTCCTCTACACTTCCAGCCTCATAAAGTGCTCGGTTATTAAGATATACACATCCTGTATGTTTGTCAGCTTTAGCAAAATACCAGTCTCCATATACCATAGTTGTATATGGATTATAGTTGCCAAAAAGACTGTTCGCAACACGGCATACCCATACGTTTTCCTATAAGGAACCCATGACTGAATTCGTTCTGCTCCGGTAATAACTGCCCCAAGAGGCTCTACACTCCTGTAAGTAATTCTGGCATCCTCTCTACCCGCATGAACAGGATCTACATACTCCCGATAAACTCCAGGAGCTACCCAAACTTCATCCCCCGGCTGTGCAATTTTTGCTGCATCATTAATATGACGAAACGGCATCTGTTCTGTACCATTACCATCATGACCAGCATTTACATTTACATAAATCTTCATGAAAAACCCTCCCATATATGTTTCTATTATAGCAGTCCTCGTAAATAATGCATTTAAGACAGTTCAGCATGATTTCACACTCTGATGGGCTGGATTAAGATGTATTATTTTAGAGGATTAATAGATTCTATAAATCTTGCTTATAATTTTAAAACCCATTTTCCTGCAAGACAATATATTTTTAATCCCACTTTCTATAATTTTCTATGTAAATGGTCAGAAGTTTCAGACATTCCTTTCTATAGATTTTTGCACACAAAAAAACCAGCTAGATGATAGCTGGTTTTTACTGTACCTTCAAAACTACATACATGTTGACATTTCCTTGAGATTCATTCTTCCTGCGATTCTTGGTCAAGCCCTCACCCGATTAGTAACAGTCAGCTCCATGCATTGCTGCACTTCCACCTCTGCCCTATC
>ENA-OQJC01000409-OQJC01000409.1-human-gut-metagenome-genome-assembly--contig:-NODE-409-length-13141-cov-2.759029_pt1 | contig 13141 bp, 21 predicted proteins | sample MGYA00242600_ERZ504766 | MGnify/ENA primary metagenome ERZ504766 (study PRJEB26092, sample SAMD00036364) | human gut metagenome | host: Homo sapiens | study: EMG produced TPA metagenomics assembly of...
AAGGCGCATACACGGACACCATGCCCGACCAGCCGAAACCCTACCGGCACGCGCTGCCCGACGGCACCGTCATCGACGACCGGTGGATCACCGGCCACATCCGAGACCACGTACCGGCCGGCACCTTCACCGACGCGATGAGAACCGACTTCTGGGCCTGCGTAAAAACCGGCATCAACCCGGAACAAAAAGCCAAGGAAATCATCAACGAATGCCAACGAAAGGCCCAGAGATGAGCACCAAACCCACCGACGAAACCCGCCGCACCGTACAACGGCGAGACCGATACCGATGCGCCATGTGCGACCGGGAAACCGGCAGCCACTGGAGCGGCGACAGCATCCACCACAGGGAACCGCGAAGCCACCCCTTCGACCGGCTCCACCAACCCGAAAACCTGCTCCAACTCTGCGGCAGCGGCACCACAGGATGCCACGGATGGGTACACGCCCACCCCGCACGCGCCTACCGGCTCGGCTACCTCGTCCACACGGGCAAAGACCCCGCCACCATCCCCGTCTACTACCGCACAGGCGGCTGGCAGCAGCTCAACAAGGACGGCACCCGCCATCCCTGCCCGCCACCCGAAGACCTCCCCACCCACATCGACATCAAGAAAGGCGACCAATGAACACCCAGCACGACATCACCGTCAGCGGCAAACCCCTCAACCCGCCAAAACCGCCAGCCAAACCCCACATGCTCCTATGGATCGACACCGAAACCACCGGCCTCGACCCCAATCAGTGCGAACTCCTGGAAGTCGGCATGCAGGTCACCGACCTGAAAGCCGAAACCCGAGGCGACAGCCTGCACTTGATCGTCCACCCCGACAACGTGCGCAACTGGGCCAACCACCCCGAAATGCTCAAAGCCTACGAAATGCACCTCGCCAACGGGCTCATGCTCGCCTGCGCCGAAGCACCCAAGACCGGCTACGACTACAAGCACACCGCGCTCAACATCCACGAATTCCTCAACGACCAACTCAGCCAATACAAGCTCCACCCCGCAGGAACCAACGTGGACTTCGACCTGCGCCAGCTCGACGTGCACCTCAGCCGCCACCTCGAACACCCCATCACCCAAGGACTCCACCACCGAAAACTCGACCTCACCACCCTGCGCCTCGCCGACCAAGCCATCGGCGGCAACCCCTACCAAAACCACGCAGGCACCCACCGAGTCCAGGACTGCATCCGTCGGGACATCAACGACTACGCCAACTACCTCGACATCATCAGCGCCGGCCAACAAGGAGACCAAGCATGACCAGCATCATCGCCCACGAGATCGAGGAACGCTACCCATACCCCGACAACGGCGAGCGCCTCGTCGCCCAGACGAGGTTCGGTGCGTGTTTGGCGTCCAGGAAGGCGTATATGGCCGGCGTGGGCCGCAGGAATACCGATAGGGAGATCGACGCGGCGGCGTTGGCCGTCTATACGGGTACGTCGGGCATGGGCTTCGATGAGGTCGAGCCGTTGTGGTCGGAGTTGAACCCGGATGTGAAAAGAGCGGTATCGGTTTTTGGCGCGGTTGGCGATCGTTGCCGCACGGACGGAGGCGTTGAAGTGAGTAGTCAGTATTGCAGGCCCACGGGTTCCGATCCGGTATGGCATTGCCCGGTCTGCGGGCAATGGTGGCGGCTTGATCTGCCCTGCGGTGACTTCTGGGAGCCTATGAGCAGTCTGACCGCGTTCCTGTTCTACCACGTGAAATGGAAGGCGGAACGCAAACACAGAAAGGCGGGCATATGACGCGCATTCGGATCATGTGCGATCGGACGGACGGCACCACCATCAAACTCGGCGACATCGAAACCGACAAGACCGGCAATACGATCTACTCGGCGCACCGCAGCCTCACGCAGGACGACATGTACCGGGACACCGCCACCCTCGCCCTGCTGCGCTGGATAACCCACCTCGAACAATTCAGCCAAATCACCAACCAAACCAAGGAAGACGCATGAGCATCGACATGACGCAACAGGCGTTGAACGCGCTCGCCGCCGCCGGACTCGGCAACGACAGTCCGGCCGAAGCCTACGTGATCGGATACGCCCAAGGCCATGACGACGCGCTCGCGCTCGCCATTCGCATCGAGCAAACCATCACGGCCACGCCCCTCACTCCCGACGAGATCGAACGACTCGCCATCAACCTCTGGGAACACAACGGCGAGCGCCCGATCGTGTATGAGAGCGGCAAGCGCATCGCCGACCGTGAGCTCGAATGGTGGAAACAGGTCGCGGTGAGCGCATGGGGTTTTATCAACGGAACGGAGAAGGAACAATGAGGAACGGCAGACCATACGCCATCAAGATCGCGCCCGCTGCGGTGATCGCCTTCGCGGCGCTCGCCGTCGGTTACGGGCTCGGCGAACAGGCGCAGCTCGGCGAACAGGCGCAGCTCGGCGAACAGGCGCAGCTCGGCGAACAGGCGCAGCTCGGCGAACGGGATGTGCAGACCGTCACGCAGGAGGTGCGGCGTACCGGCGACGCGAAACGCCTGTGCATGACGGTGAAGACCGGCGGGCGTATCGACGCGATCACCTGTCAGGTGCTCGATGGCATGACGGGAGAACTCAGATGCGCGCAGAAGAGCGTGCTGCTCCAGATCGTCAGGCACGGCGACGCCTACCCTGCGGATGGCAATCACCGGCGCACCTACCGGTCACTTGAGGCACGCGGATACACGCAAGACGTCGGATACGGACGCTACGCCATCACCACGGCCGGCCGTCGCGCGCTGCAAAAGGACTTGTCATGAAACGCCTGAGCATCGTCTTCACCTGCGACAGCGAACCAATCGGCCTCTACGAGATCGAACGCAGACTCAGGACGGCGGGCTTCACAAGGCCGCAGGCCGGCTCGATCATGGACGCCGAACAGTCCGACGAACTCGCCGAAGCCTACGAACAAGGCAAACAGGCCGTATTCGACGCCATGAACCACTTCGACGAACTCGCCATCGTGGAACGCGCCAACCCCTACCGAAAGGACGGCCGATAACCCATGGACTGGCGACATCAGGCCGCATGCCGCGACCACGACCCCGAACTCTGGTTCAGCGGCAAACCATACGAACAGGCGGCCGCGCTCGCCATATGCCGGTCATGCCCGGTCATCGGCGAGTGCCGCCGGTTCGCCGACGAGCACAACCGGATCAACGGCTACCAGTTGCAGGGCATCTGGGGCGGCCGCCGATACGGGGTCAAATAACGACCCAAGAAAGGACCAACAATGAACAACATCGACGCCAACGTCACCGCCTGGCAGCTAGGCCCCGTCACCATCATGCGAGGCACCGGCCACACCCACCACAAGGGTGAGCCACCCCGAATGCTTCGGCCGGTTCACCGTCATCGCCCTGTCGCCCGCCGAGGCGATCCGCAAGTGCTTGCGCCGCGTCGCCCGGATGTGCGCCGACTGCTCGGCACGCGAACAACTCGACCAGCAGGAGGCGCGGGCGTGAGAGTCACCGAAGGCGTCAGGCGGATCATCGTGGAATGGCACGGCAAGGGTGTGCCGCCGGAAGAGACCGCGCAGTCCCTGCGCATCCCCGTCGACGAGGTGAAGGCCATCATCCTGCAAGCCCACCCCGCGCCACCACAGCCGAAACGCCCCGAATTCCTCGAACCCCGGTACGCGCCGGAAAAACCCGCCGGCATCGGCGACAATAGAAGAGAAAGTTAAGGAAAGTCAGCAAACCGTTGAAAACAAGCCGTTCCCAACCCATCCACCACGTCGGGAACGGCTTCGGGAAAGTAAAAGCCCCCACTTTTGGCAGAGGCTCGCGTTGTCCAACAAGCGAGTATAGCACCAGCGAAAGGGCGGGGATGATGGAACAACGAACGTGCGCGGCCTGCGGCAAAGCGGCCGGCGACGCGAACCTGTGCAAGGAATGCGTCAAGGACTGGGCGAAACGCCTCGCATGGCTCCTGAAGGCCGGCATGCCAGCCCTCCAGCAGATCGCCTACAAGCAGGCCACCACCCGTGAACGCTCGCCCCGCCACGGCAACAGGGCATACGCGGCCCCGCCGGTCAACGAAGCCGCCCAAGCCCTGTACTCCGCAGTGGAAACGCACCTGCAACTCACCGGCGGCATGCTCGGCGTCAAACCGATCGGCCACGACCGATACGACCGGCCCCGCACCCTCATGCAATGGGCCGACATCACCCGCCTGCTGCTGCACCACATGCCCGACCTCGCACGACTCGACACGGCCGGCGACCTATACGCCGACCTGATCCGCCTATCGGAAAAGGTCGAAACCGCCACCACGCACGCCGGCGAGCGCCGTCTTGTCGGCGTATGCCCCGACTGCCTGAACACGAAGGGGGACGACGACGAGCCGATACGCACGCCGATCTACGCCGCCCAATCCTCGCGGTATGCGGTGTGCCCCGAATGCGGCGCATGGCTCGACCTGAAGCGCGTGCGGCTCGAATACCTGCGTTCGGCCGGCCTCATGCACATCACGCGCACGCAGGCCGACGCCGCCCGATGGGTGCGGGAGAACACGGGTGTGAGCGTGACGGGCAAGGACTTGGCGAACTGGCGCAGCCGGGGCAAGATGCCGTCCACGCGGCGCATCGACCGGCATTATTGGGAGTGGAACATCATGGAGCTGTTGGCCTGCGCGCAGGATCGCGCTGAACGCGACGGCGGCGACGTTTGAACGTGAGACAGTTTCGTGTTACGCTGTCGCGTGTAATCGGAGTATCGGAAAAGCCTGTCCCATCGGGGATGGGCTTTTTTTCGTATCCGATCCCCTTGGATGGTTGGCCGAGCGGTCGAAGGCACCCGCTTGCTAGGCGGGCAGGCATGACACAAGCCTCATGCTTCGCGGGTCCGAATCCCGCACCATCCGCCAGCCGCCGCCGGCACCGTGCACAACCGGCGTATGCGGCACCCGAGAAACCACCACAGACAGACGCCTCGCCGGCGGTTCTTCCCTCTTCTTCCCGCCGGCGAGCGCCGTCTGCCGATCCGTACAAGCGTTCGACTGGAGGCATGCGTGGGCAATCCGCGGTACAGCAATGGCTATCGCCGCCGGCGCGAGCGCGAGCGGTGGCGGCACATGCGGGCCGACTGCTACATCTGCCATCGGCCCATCGACTACGAGCTCAAGGCACCGCATCCATACAGCTTCGTCGTGGACGAGACCATCGCCCTGGCGCGCGGCGGCACGCTCACGCACGACAACAGCGGGCCCGCGCACCGATGGTGCAACGCCATCAAAGGCACGCACAGCCTGGCATGGGCGCGCGAGCGCGTCGCCCAGCTCATCGCCCAGGGCAAGGCCCCACAGCGCACAGAGCCAACCCAATCCGGGCCGATCCGCTGCTCGGACTGGTTCGGGGTGGGGAGTAGACCCCACCCGGCCCCGCCGGGGCGACCACGGGCAAAGCGCCGTTTTTCCCCCGGGCTTTTTTCCACACTTGAACGGAGGCCGTCTTGGTGTCCAGAACGTCGAAGACCCCTCGCTCGAAGAGCGCGTCGAAGTCCCATAGGGTCAGCAACGCCGCCGCTTCCGGGGATCGCCGCCGTCTCCTGGTGGCGATGCGCAACCTGATCGCCGAAAAGCTCGACGAAGGGTCGATAAGCTCACGCGACCTCGCGTCATTGACGAAACGGCTCGCGGACATGAGCGCCGAGATCGAGGCGATCGACAAGGCGTCGAACGGGCACGATCCGGCCATGCAGGCCCTGGACACGGAGGACGAACGATTGGATGAACACGAGGATTGACGGGGCGAGCTGCCAGATCATCCCCGACGATTTGTACACCAGCGGAGAGCCGAGCCTCAACAGGCTCGCCGCAGCGGCGGGCGACCGGTTCGACGTCTGGCAGCGGCAGATCAACCGGATCATCCTCGCGAAAAGCGCCGACGGCTTCTGGAGCGCCCGCAACGCCGTGCTGTCGATCCCGCGCCAGACCGGCAAGACCTACGACATCGGCTGGATCGCGATACACCGCGCCGCCCGAACCCCCGGCATGCGCATCGTGTGGACGGCCCAGCACTTCAGCGTCATCAAGGACACGTTCGAAAGCCTGTGCGCGATCGTCCTGCGCCCCGAAATGAGCGGCCTCGTGGACCCCGACCACGGCATATCCCTGGCCGCCGGCAAGGAGGAAATACGCTTCCGCAACGGGTCGCGCATCTTCTTCCGCGCCCGCGAACGCGGAGCCCTGCGAGGCGTCAAGAAGATCGCCCTGCTCGTCATCGACGAGGCCCAGCACCTGTCCGACTCGGCGATGGCCTCGATGCTGCCGACCCAGAACCGCGCCTGGAACCCCCAGACCATCTACATGGGCACCCCGCCCGGCCCAAGGGACAACGGCGAAGCGTTCACCCGCCTGAGGGACAAAGCGCGCGCCGGCCGCACCCACAGCACCCTCTACGTCGAATTCACCGCAGACCGCGACGCCGACCCCCTCGACCGCCAGCAATGGAGGAAAGCCAACCCCAGCTACCCGTCCCACACCAGCGACGAATCCATCGCCAACCTGTGGGAAAACCTCACCGGCGACGACTTCCGGCGCGAGGCCCTCGGCATCTGGGACGAACACGCCCTCAGCCAAGCCATCGACCGCCGCCAATGGGAGGAAGCCACCATCGAGCGCCGCCGCCCCGGCGGCGTCATGAGCTTCGGCATCGACATGAACCCCCAACGCACACGCCTGACCATCGGCGCATGCATGCGATACGACGACAACACCGCCCACATCGAACTCGCCGAATACAGGGACACCAACCAAGACGGCACCATGTGGGCCGTCAACCTCATCGACAAGGTCTGGGAACAAACCGCCAGCCTCGTCATCGACGGGCAAAGCCCCGCCACCGCGCTCCTGCCCGACCTCGCCCAGGCCGGCGTCACCGTCACCGTCACCGCCGCCACCGACATGGGCCGCGCCTGCGGCCGCCTCCAGGACATGCTCAGAGACGGCACCCTCACCCACCTGCCCGAAGACGGCCAACAACCACTCTGGCAAGCCGCCAACAAAGCCACCACACGCCCCATCGGCAAAAACGGACTCTTCGGATGGAACCGACCCGACGACGACACCGACATCAGCCCACTCAACGCCGTCACCCTCGCCCTCCACGGGGCCATGACCACCAGAAGAGACCCCACCCAAGAAACGGAGACATGGTTCTAATGCCCGCCACCGACCACAACGGCCTCGCCATCACCAACCCCGCCACCCAAGACGCCTACCTCGCCGTCCAATCCGCCAACATCACCCGCATCAAAGGCGTCGAAGACGACGACATGCCCACCATCCAAAAACTCCTCACAACATGGCGCGACCACTACGCACGCAACATGCTGAGAGCCGAATACTACCAAGCCCGATACCGATACAACGGCGTCGCCTACAGCATCCCCAAACAAATGCGCGCCCTCGCCAAACCGATGATCGGATGGCCCAACAAAGCAGTCCGAGCGCTCGCCGACCTCAACGTGTTCGAGGGCTTCGACGCGCCCGACCCGCTGCAGGCGCAGGTGGACGAACTCGTGGACGACAACGCATGGGACACCGACGTCTCCGAGGCGATCACCAGCGCCTACATCCACGGATGCAGCTTCATCACCGTGTGCGAAGACCCCGACGAACCCGGCCGCATCCTCATGCTGCCCCGCTCGGCCGACTGGAGCGCGGGCATCTGGGACCGCCGACGCCGCCGCCTCGGCTCGGCCTTGACCATCACCGACAAGGACGACAGAACCGGGCGCATCACCGCGTTCACCGTATGGCTGCCCGGCAAGGTCTACGAAATCGACGACAGCGAAGGCCCGTGGACGGCGCGGACGATCGAAACCAACCTCGACCGGCCAAGCGTCGTGCCCCTCGTCAACGACGCCCAGTCCTACCATCCGCTGGGCAACAGCCGCATCACCCGCACACTGATGAACCTGACCGACTTCGGCCTGCGAACCATGGTGCGCATGGAGGCCACCGCCGAATTCTATGCAGCCCCCCGCGTGTGGTTCATCGGAGCGTCGAAGAAGTTCACCGACGACACATGGAGCAGCATCGTGAGCGTCATGAACGGCATGCCCGCCAACAAGAACGGCGACAAGCCCACCATGCAGCAGCTCCAGCAGGCATCCATGACCCCGCACGCCGACATGCTGCGCACCATCGCCCTCATGGTCAGCTCCGAAACCGACATCCCCGTCAACGACCTCGGCATCACGATGGACAATCCCGCCTCGGCCGAGGCGATGGCCGAAGCCGAACGCAAGCTCTCCCGCACCGCCGACCGGCAAAACAAACGCTTCGGCCGCGCGTTGAAGGAAGCCATGAGCATCGCACTGGCCTATCAGGGCGCAGACCCCGACGCATTGCGCGAACTGCGACCCATCTGGGCACCGGTCAAGGAAACCAGCGACGCCGCCCGCGCCGACTGGTACCAGAAGGTCGCATCCAACAACCCCGCCTTCGCCGACAGCGACGTGGGACTCACCCGCGCCGGCCTGACATGGGACGAGATCAAAGCCCACCGGGCCTACGAACGCCAGCAGCGCACGCAGCAATCCATCGACGAGCTCAGGGCCAAACTGACGATCGCCAAGACCGACGGCAAGGAGGCCGAAGCCAATGAGCAGCAAACCGGCCAACCTGCCGCTGAACAACCTCACTCCACAGCAGCGCCAAGCATTCCAAACCCATCTTGACGACCTCTGGGACGACTATCAGGACGCGCTCGCCGACCTGTCCCTTGAGGCCAAGCAGCTCGCGGCCGGAGTTGCGTGGGACAATTTTGAAGACCCGCTGCACTACCTTCGCACGGAAGTGTTCGAGACCTACGCGGATCGCGCCAACCAAGTCGCCAACGACTACTATGACGCGGTGCGCTCCGCATGGGCAGAAGCCGCCGGCGTCGACCTGCCGGCCTACACGCCATCCCGAGTGAGCGCGGATCGCGCCTTCTGGCAGATCGTCGGAGGATACAACAGCACCGACCACGTCGGACTCAAATTCGTGGACGTCATCAACCACCACAGTCGCGCTGGGCTGACGATGGACGACCTATGGGCCATGAAGACCGACGGATACGGACAAGACGAATGGATGAACCTCGCCGCCGACATCGTGGGCGTCACAGCACGACTCACGGCCAAATTCAACGGCGAGCACGATCCCTCGCAACCGCGCTACGCCCGCGTTCCGGTCGGCCCGACCTGCGCGTTCTGCATCCTCATGGCCTCGCGAGGCTTCGTCTACTGGAGCGAGGAAAAGGCCGGCGGACGGGACAATCGATATCACAAGAACGACGACTGCCGCATCGTATCCAGTTGGGGAGAAGCCCACGTCAAAGGCTACGACCCGGAAGGCATGAAAGCCCGATACCTGCAATGCCGCAAGACGATCGCCGGCATGCTCAATCGCGACGAATATGGAAAATACGTCGCCCGTATGAAGGACGCAGGTAAAGACGAAGACGAGATAGACGACTACAACCTGTGGACGACGCATCGCATCACCGAGGAAATGAGCCAGCGCGACCGTCGATGGCTGTACGACGGCACCACGCCGGAACCCTCCGTGGAAAGCGCAAGGGCGTGGTCTGAACTTCAGAAGCACGAACGCAAAACGCTCGACGCCCTCAAAGACAACGGGTTTGCCGTGACAGTGCGCGAAAGAAGCGACAAACAAGGCGTGAAGACATCAGACGCCATCATCAACGGTAAACGAGTGGACTTCAAAGCGCCGGAAGGACACGGCAAAAACACCATAGACCAGCTTCTCCGATCCGCAGCCCGCCAAGGAGACGCCGCAGTCATTCATCTGCAAAAGGAAAGAACGGAACTGGACGCCGAAGCCTGCAAAGACTACATACGGTCATCGCTTCGACGCAGACGTCTCGACTACGTTCTGCTCATCGACTACGACGGGAACATCGTCAGGGTCGAACGCGATACGGAAACGGCTTCTCACTCCCAGAGCCAATAACGGGTTCGAGGTAGAGAAGCCAAGACAATTCCAGTCTAACAGATTTTCAGCCACCCGCACGGGCGGCTTTTTTAATGCCCGGAAAGGGCTCAACCACAAGGAGAACAACCATGTTCCTCACCCCCACACCCCATCACATCCGATTCGTCGCGGCCCCGCCGGAAGGCGGCGAGTCCACCGGCGGCACCGGGCAACCGCCGGCATCGGCCGGCACGGAGAACGCCGGCGATCCGATCGACTGGGAAGCCAAATACAAGGAAGCGCTCGGCCACTCGCGCGACTGGGAAAAGAAAGCGAAGGCCAACAAGGCCGCCGCCGACGAGCTGGAAAAGCTCAAGGAATCCCAAATGAGCGAAACCGAGAAGGCCGCCAAGCGCACGCAGGAACTCGAAGCGCAGGTAGCCGCCTACAAGGCCAAGGAACAGCAGGCCGACTGGAAGGCGCAGGTGTCGGCCGAGACCGGCGTACCCGCCGACGTGATCGAAGGCGACAGCCTCGAAGCCATGCAATCGCACGCCAAGCGCATCCACGAGCTGCTCAACCCCAAACCCAAGGCCCCGGCCGTGCACGGCGCTGACCGCCAGCCGTCCGGCAAAGGCCCGAACGAGAGCATGGTCAACTACCTGCGCAACCTCGGCCTCTAACCGGCCAACACCTCCTCACCCCTCATCTGAAAGGAACCATCATCATGGCACTCGATACCAGCAAGGTGCTGCTCCCCAAGGAAGTAGCCACCGTCATCACCAAGCGCGCCAAGGACACCAGCACCATCGCCGCACTGTCCCCGAGCGAACCCCAGCTCTTCCTCGACAAGGACTACATGGTCTTCACCGGCAATTCCGAAGCCGAGGTCGTCGCCGAAGGCGCGCAGAAGTCCAGCTACGAGGAAACCCTCACCCCGGTCGTCGGCAAGCGCTTCAAGGTGCAGACCACCACCCGCCTCAGCAACGAGCTCCAGTGGGCCGACGACGACGCCAAACTGGAGATCATCAGCAAGATCCAGGCAGACCAGGCCGCCGCGATGGGCCGCGTCCTCGACTACGTCGTCTACCACGCCTTCGACCCCAAGAAGAAAACGACCCTCGAAGGCTTCAACGCGCTCGCCAAAACAGCGGTCGGCGTGCCGGCCACCGACGATCGCGTCGCCGACATCGACAGCCTCGCCGAGGCCGTCAGCGACGAGTACGACATCAACGGCATCGCCCTGTCCAAGACCATGGCGAACGAGCTGCGCAAGATCCGCGTTCCCTCCACCGGCCAGCGCTTCTACCCGGAGATCCCGATCAGCCTCCAGGTCGGCAACCTCGACGGCATCCCGGCCGCCACGTCCGGCACGGTCAACGGCCGGCTCGTCACCCCGGCGACCGGCATCCTCGCCTTCCTCGGCGACTTCCGCCTCATCAAGTGGGGCATGGTGCGCGACATCTGGAGCGAGATCATCGAATACGGCGACCCCGACAACACCGGCAAGGACCTCAAGGGCGTCAACCAGATCGCCTACCGCACCGAGGCCATGTACAGCTACGCGATCCTCGACCCCAAAGGCATCGCCGTGCTCAAGAAGCCGACCTCCACCGGCAGGGCGGCCAAGTGATGGCCGCGCCCCTCACCCAGACGCTCGTAGTACAGAAAACCGACGAGGCCGACGAGCCCGGCCTCGTCATCCCTGTGCGTCTGGTAAAGCCCGACGGCACGCCCTTCGCCGAAGGCGTCGCCACCATCGCATGGTCGGCCATCACCGGCAAGCCCGGCACGTTCGCCCCGCCCGCGCCGACCGCCGGCGCGCGCGGCGGCGTGCTCCAGCAGGCGGCCGAAGCACAGCTCGCCGCCAGCGCCGACTCGGCGGCCATCATCGCGAAGGTCAACTCCACGCTGACCAAGCTCAAGGCCGCCGGCCTGCTCGCCTAAGGAGACCCCGCATGGACGGATACCCCAGCACCCCGCTCAACCTGTCCGACGGCACAACCGTGACGCAGGCCGGCGGGGGAGAGGACGAAACGGACGACGAGAAGCCGTTCGCGCAGGTCGGCGACCTCGAAGCACGCTGGCACGCGCTCACCGACGAGGAACACAACCGCGCCGAAGCGCTGCTCGCGGACGCATCCGACCTGATCCGCACCACATGCCCCCAATGGGCCAACGCCAAGCCGGCCACGTTGAAGCGCATCGCCTGCATGGCCGTCAAACGAGCCATGCAGGCCGGCCCCGACATGTCGGGCGTCACCCAATCCACCCAGACGGCCGGCAGCTACAGCGAAAGCCTGAGCTACGCCAACCCCGCCGGCGACCTCTACCTCACCACCTCCGAAAAGGAAGCGTTGGGCGGCGACGGCGAGGCATGGGCATACGACATGGCCGGAGGCGCGGCATGAGAGGCGAGACCATCACCCTCATCCACCGCACCCCGGCCGGCCATGATCCCGGCGGCGGCATCATCTGGGACACCGAACAGGAAACCGTCGAAGACGTGCTCATCCAGGACGGCAGCCAATCGAACCTCACCGACGGCATCCGCCCCGACGGCATCCGCCCCGACGGCATCCGAGTCGCCAAAACCATCCACATGCCCCGCGCATGGCCCTACCGGAGCCTGCGCGGGGCCAAGGCGGTCATCGACGGCGTCGCATACACCGTGATCGGAGACCCCCGCCCCTACACGGGCGGCATGACCCCGACCCGATGGAACCTCACCGTCGAACTCGCCGACACCAGAGGCTAGGAGAGCAACGCATGGCGAAAGTCAAACTCAACCTCGCCGGCTTCCGTGCGGTACGCCAATCCGCACCCATCCAGCAGACCATCGACCAACAGGCCGCGCTCATCGCCGCCCGTGCCAACAGCATGGCACAGGTCGAAGGCGCGACCTACGAGGCCGCAACCCATGTCAGCACCCCCAAAGGCAGCATCGCGCTCGCCACGACCGGGCACGGCTCCGAAGGCAACGTGAAGGCGATGGTGGACAACGCGAAACACAACACGCTGCTCAAGGCGGTGAAACAACAGTGAGCCTCAACCTCGAAAAAACAGTCAAGGACTGGATCGACGCCGACCCCGACGGCGACGGGCTGACCGCCTACCTCGAAGTGCCCGCCGACCGGCCCCAACGGTTCGTGACCATCGAGCGCGTCGGCGGCAGCGAACTCGAATACAGCAGCCACCCCAT
>ENA-OQJC01000414-OQJC01000414.1-human-gut-metagenome-genome-assembly--contig:-NODE-414-length-13036-cov-3.853591_pt1 | contig 13036 bp, 10 predicted proteins | sample MGYA00242600_ERZ504766 | MGnify/ENA primary metagenome ERZ504766 (study PRJEB26092, sample SAMD00036364) | human gut metagenome | host: Homo sapiens | study: EMG produced TPA metagenomics assembly of...
AGGTGGAGAAGGCCAATCCGGAAGTCTTCGACGTGCTGCTGCAGGTGCTTGACGACGGTCGCCTGACCGACGGCCAGGGCAGGACCGTGGACTTCAAGAACACGATTCTGATCATGACCTCCAACCTCGGCTCGCAGTTCCTCGTGAACGAGGACATGGACGCCGACGCCAAGAAGAAGGCCGTGATGGACGCCGTCCACATGAACTTCAAGCCGGAGTTCCTGAACCGTCTGGACGACATCGTCATGTTCCACCCGCTCACGCGTGAGGAGCTTGGCGGCATCGTGGATATCCAGGTGGCTGGCGTGGCCCAGCGTCTGACCGATCGCCGTATCACGCTGGACGTCACCGCGTCGGCCCGCGAATGGCTGGCCAACACCGGTTACGACCCGGCTTATGGCGCTCGTCCGCTGCGCCGCCTGGTACAGACCGAAGTGGGCGACCAGCTGGCCCGTATGCTGCTGGCCGGCAAGGTCCACGATGGCGACACCGTGCTGGTCGACCAGACCGGTGGTGAGCATCTTGAGCTTTCCGCCTGGGCCGGCGACCAGATCGTCTCCGACGACCCGGATGTGAGCGTGGACAACGTCACCGAAGACAAGTGACAATCACTGCTCCCCTCTCTGAGCGAAGCTGACTGAGGGGAGTTCGGGCTGGCGAGCTTCACTATATTGGCTCTCCTCTGAGGAGGAGAGCCTTTTCGCTACCATGGTGCTGAACTTCATACGAGGAGGGCCAGTGACTGGACGATTCGCGCCGACGCCGTCGGGGCGCATGCATATCGGCAACGTGTACGCCATGTTGGGTGCATGGCTTTCGGCCCGCTCGCGTGGCGACCGCATGCTGATGCGTATCGAGGACGTGGACAAGCCGCGTGTGGTCGCCGGTGCGGACCAGCTCATGATGGATGACCTGCATTGGCTCGGCCTCGACTGGGATGGCGAACCGATGTTCCAATCCCAGCGCACTGAACGATACGAATACGCTCTCGAATGCCTGCGCTCGCAAGGTGTGCTGTACCCCTGTTTCTGCTCGCGTGCCGACATTCGCGCCGCCTCGGCCCCCAACGAGGGCGACGGCTTCATGGTGTACCCCGGCACGTGCCGCCGCCTGCTGCACGACCATCCCGACGAGGTCCGTGCCCGTTTGGTTCGCGGCGACCAGCATTCCATCCGTATCGCCATGCCGGAATCGGCAGCGGGAGAAAAGCAACGTACAGTGCCTGACGATTCCGCTGCGCTGTCGGGAGCCGTGCCGCCGGAACAGCAGGGCGATGCCGGAATCGTTGATGGTGTCGCATGCTTTAACGACCGTGTCTATAGTCCACAGCACTACGATTTGGCCCGCGAGGTAGGCGATTCCGTGATTCGCCGAGCCGATGGACTGTTCGGCTATCAACTGGTCGTGGTCGTGGATGACCTCGATATGGGTGTTGATGATATCGTGCGCGGCCGTGATCTGCTGCGCTCCACCGCGCTGCAAATGTGGATTCGCCAGTGTCTGTTGGCTGGCGGCTTTGAGCCGGAATGCGGCAACACGGAAAAGCCTCTCGCCGAGCACCCCGAGTATGCGCACCTGCCGCTTATCGACAATGCGGCCGGCCGGCGTTTAGCCAAGCGCGAACGTTCGCTGGATATGGGAGCCTTGCGCGCCCGCAACGTAACCCCCGAGCAAATCATCGGATACTGCGCCTGGCTGCTGCGTCTGCAACCCACTCCAATTCCTTGCAAACCCGCCGATCTGCTGGCAGATTTCAGCTGGGAGCCACTGCGCGCCAACCACCTGGACCGCGCGCTGAAACCGGATGATCCAACCACTCCACAATGGCTGGCAGAAGCGTTAGGCTAGAGGCAGCCCAACAGGAAGGATTCCAATGTCGTCGAAGCTCTGGAGAAACGTGGCGCTGGCAGGCGTGGCCGCCGCCGGTGCTGCCGTGTGGGCCGTGGCCCCGCGCACGTTCAATGACAAGCGTCGTAATTTCGTGCCCTCCATTCCGGAGGTATGGTATGCCCATCGTGGCTTGCATGATGCGGGTTCTGGTTTGGTCGGCTATACCGATATCGCTGATTATGGTGGGGATAATCCGGTTAGCGCCCAAGCCGATACCACTGAGCGATCCATCGCCGAAAACGATGATTATGTGTCGCTTGCCCGTCGCATGGCTGTCAAGGCCGGCTACGGCAGTGCGGATATGACCGGTCCGATTGCTCCCGAAAACTCGCTGGCCGCGTTCGCCGCCGCCTGCGAGGCTGGCTATGGCATCGAACTCGACGTGCAGCTTACGCTCGACGGCCAAGTGGTCGTGGTCCATGACGCCGATTTGTTGCGCGTGGCCGGCGATCCGCGCCGCATCGAAGACCTGACTTACGACGAACTCGCCCGTATTCCGCTCTTCCCGAACGGCGAGTCAGGCGATTTGAAGGCCGAACCGTTGCCGGGTGCCGACGCGAACCCGCCGCTGGTGGTCACGCCGTCCGCCGCGCCGAAGGGGTACTACCAGCATGTGCCGCTGTTCTCCGATGTGCTGGACGTGGTGGCCGGCCAGGCTCCGCTGATTGTGGAATACAAGTTCAGCAACAACAGGGCTTGGGATGAGCGTAGCGAAGAGCTCATGGAAAAGGGCCACGCCTTGCTTGAGGCGTATGACGGCCCGTACGTGATCGAATCCTTCCACCCGGGCGCGGTGAATTGGTACAAGGAGCATCACCCTGAGGTGTGCCGCGGTCAGCTGAGCTGGCCGGCGAAGCTGAGCAAGAATGGTGCGGCTGAATGGGCCGCCGGCTTACTGGCGTTCGACTGGCTGTCTCGTCCTGATTTCGTGGCTTATGACTGGACCGGTGGCGCTTCGCCGCAAGTCAAGCTCGCTCGTTCGATGGGTGCGATGCCGGTTTCATGGACCGTGCGCAGCAGCGATGAACTCGCCCAGTGCGCCCCCTACTTCGACCGCCACATCTTCGAAGCGTTCGTCCCCGACGCAGTGTGAGGTTGAGGGCGTTATTGATGCGCCCATGGGGTGGTTACAGGCTCATCGGGCGGTAACTTGCCCATGGGGCGGTTTGAAGAATATGTGAAACCGCGGAATTAAGCCATTTTGGCATACCGCCCCATGAGGATTTTGCCGCCTCATGGGGCAATTACCGCCCCATGGGGGATTTCCCGCCCCATGAGGTATGGCGTTTTACTGTGATACGGCTCGCCAGCGTTGATTTTATAAGCGCGATAGATCTGCTCCAGCAGAATCACGCGCATAAGCTGATGCGGGAACGTCATCTTCGAGAAACTCAGCAGAAAATCAGCACGACGCAGAATCGCGTCGTCAAGGCCGATTGAACCGCCGATGACCAGCTGAATATGGCTGGTGCCACGCAATCCAAGGTCGTTGATTTTGGCGGCCAATTCTTCACTGGACAGCTGCTTGCCATTGATGGCAAGGGCAATAACAAACGCGCCGTCCTTCAGATGCTTGGCGATGCGTTCGCCTTCTCTGGCCTTGATCTGTCGGTCAACGCCTTCGGAGGCATGGTCAGGCGTTTTCTCATCTGCCACTTCAATGATGTTGAGCTTGCAGTAGCGCGAAAGTCGCTTGGAATACTCGTCAATGGCGTCGCGAAGGTAACGCTCCTTCACGCGCCCCGGCGCAATAATGTCGATTTGCATAGATGTTCCGTTATGCTGGCTCCCCTCGGGGAGGGGAGCCAGGGAAATCAGTCAATTACGCCATAGAGACGGTCACCGGCGTCGCCGAGTCCCGGCACGATGTAGCACTTGTCGTTAAGACGTTCGTCGACCGCGCACACCACGACCTTGAAGTCGATGGACGGGTCGATGTGCTCCTCGACGTACTTGATGCCTTCGGGGGCCGCGATGATGTTGATCGCGGTCACGTCCTTGGCGCCGCGCTCGGCCAGGTAGTGCGTGGCGGCGACCAGCGTTCCGCCGGTGGCGAGCATCGGGTCGATGAGGAAGCACTGGCGGCCGGACAGGTCCTCGGGCAGACGGTTCGCGTACGTCACCTGCTGGGTGGGGTGCTCCTCGTCGCGCTTCATGCCCAGGAAGCCGACTTCAGCAGTCGGAATCAGGCGGGTCATGCCGTCGAGCATGCCCAAGCCAGCGCGCAGCACCGGCACGATGATCGGGCGCGGGGAGGCGAGCTTCTTGCCGGTCATCGGGGCGACCGGCGTCTCGATCGGCGCGGCCACCACGGACAGGTTGCGGGTGGCCTCGTAGGCCTCAAGCATCACGAGTTCGGAGACGAGCTCGCGGAAGGTGGAGGAGGGGGTGTTCTTGTCGCGCAGCACGGTGAGCTTGTGCTCGACCAGCGGATGATTCAAAACATGGAGTTCCATGATTCCCAGCCTAGTCCAAGTTTGCCGACCTGCCGAATTGGTAATGGCGCGGCTTGCTTATCGGATTGGATTTGTGGGTGATTCGACTTTTTGCTGCGATAGGCCAGTTGCAGCAGGACAATGCCCTGTCCGTGCCGAGATCTGCCTCTGATACCTCTGAGAGGGTAAAGCGTAAAAACAACACGGTGTAAAACAGGGAATGAAACTGGTGTAAAACCGGGAATGAGATAGGTGTAAAATCGGGAATGAAACTGGTGTAAAATCTATATTGTTAGAACGATAGAACTGGGAAAGGCTGCAATATGAACGATTTGAGTGGTCGCGATGGTACCTTGACCAGGCCTGATTATCGTTCACGCGTGGTAGATAGCAGATTAAGTAAACTGCTCAAGGCGTTCGGTGCAGTGGAAATCGTTGGGCCGAAATGGTGCGGCAAGACATGGACCGCGCTCTCCCGGTCTCGAAGCGTTGATCGTCTGGATGATGTGGCAGTTTTCGCGGCCGCCCAAACCGATCCTGCATTGGTGCTGATGGGGGAGGAGCCCCATCTGGTGGACGAATGGCAAGATGTACCGCAAATTTGGGATGCCGCTCGTCGCCATATAGATGACAATGCGAACCGCAAGGGGCAGCTGATTCTTACAGGTTCGGCTATTCCAAAGGATCGTGACGCCATTCATCACAGCGGCACTGGTCGCATTGCTCGTCTGCGCATGTGGCCCATGAGCTTGGCTGAATCCGGAGAATCCACGGGCGCGGTCAGCCTATCCGATTTGTTCGAGGGGAAATTCGAGCCTGCCGAATGCAATACGAGTATCGAAGACATCGCCAGATGGTGTTGCCGTGGCGGATGGCCCGCGAATCTTGAGCTAGACGATGAATTCGCCTTGGAAATCCCGGGCGAATATATCGCAAGTGTGCTGGATATCAGCGTGCCGAAGATGAAGAAGAATCCTGAAACTGCACGAGCTTTGATGCGAGCTCTTGCCGTGAACATCTCGCAGGCACCAAAATATGCGACGCTGGCTGCGGATATGGCCTATGGCGATGAGCGCCGTGAACCGGATACGCAGACAGTAAAGAGCTATTTGGGAATGCTCAAGGACTTGTACCTTCTGACGGATTTGGAGGGTTGGGAGCCGCCACTCCGCGCAAAGAGTCGTGTGCGAACCAAGCCCAAGCGATATTTCGTGGATCCTTCGTTGCCTGCTGCGGTTTTAGGTGCCGCGCCGAATACTCTGATGCGCGATACACAGACGCTCGGCGATCTGTTTGAAACGCTGTGCATTCGTGATTTGAATGTATATCTGTCGGCCATGCCGGGCGCGAACAATCGCATCGCCTACTACCGCGATGACAAGGGGCTTGAAGTTGATGTCATTATCGAGTTGTCTGACGGCAGGTGGGGAGCTATCGAAATAAAACTCAGTGACCTTAAGGTGAACGATGACAATGCGGATAAGCTCAAATCCTTCCGCGACAAAATCTGTGGCAACCCCATGGCCCAAGTTCGCGAACCAGAGTTCATGATGTTCCTTACCGGCCGAGGTGGGAAGGCCTATCGCCGCAATGACGGCATACTGGTCGTGCCCATCGCAACGTTCGGGGCGTGAATCGGGTAAAAGAAAAGAAGCGCCGAACCGCGAAAGCGCCTGTCGGCGCAAAGGCCGCTCGCAGCGGCAAAAAATGGAGCCCGGGGCTTAAGCACGGTCCGACGCGGATACTTAGTATAGCTTGCGATGGGGCTCGCCGCGCCGGGGGAGGTGTGGTGTTGGCTGGTAGCTGATTGTTGGGGTGCGGTTGGTGGGTCTCTCCCTCAGTCACGGGCATCGCCCGTGACAGCTCCCGCATCAGAGGGAGCCTGGAGCAGGGCTACTCCAACCGTCCGCGACGCCAGAGGTTGGCACCGTGCTGGAAATCCTTGGCGGTGGCCATGAGGCTGCCGGCGGTGTGCATAAGGCGGGCGGCTTTGGTGCGCACGGCCTTCTCATCGGCATCCGAGGAGAAGGCGCCGTTGGCCTCGGCCCGGGTCACCATGCGCCGCGCCTCCACGCGCAAGCCCAACGCCACCACATCGGTAAACGCCGCCGCACGCTCAAGCGCCACGGCAAAATCGCCCACAAAAGCACCGGAGAGAATCGAATCGGCCAATCGCACGATGTCATCTTCACTGGGAGCCTGATCCACGCCGGCGATGGCGGAGGCGGTAGTGGCCACCGGCTCACCCAAGCGCCACAGATGCGCGATCGAGTCGCGATTCGATCGCATCCACGTACGCAACATATACAGTCGCCACAGCACACCAGGCAGCGAATCCGGCTCGGCATCGCTCCATAGTTCGGCGATTTCATCCACGCCGACCGTCTCCACCAACGTGAGCACCCGCTCAACAACCGCCGGGTCTTCGCTATGGCGCACACGATCCAGCAATGCGGCAGCGGACAGATGGCTCATCTCGCTCAACGCTTGCGGATCCATGCCGCCGGCCAATCCATCGGCCACAGCCGGGTCGAGCTGAGCCGGGCGCGAAGGACGTGAAGAACCCATGCGAGCAGGTCCGAATGCCGCTCCGGCCGCACGCAGCGAGCCGAAGCCTGGGCCCAGACTGCCGGCGGCACCATTGTGCGCGGCATGAGCTGCGGCGGCAGCGGCCGAGGAGTTGGATGAATCAGGGAATGCGGGTCTAGTAGACAAGCGGTTGAACCTTCTGAATATCGATGATTTTGGGACCATGAGGCGTCGGAGTGACGAACAGCGCCGCCGCCGTGCCGGTCGGCATGAACGGTGTCTTGGCGATTAGGCGTTTGCTCAGAGACGGCGCAACGCACATGCTGCGCAGGTGTTCGAACATACCACCAATCACCGGCCGGTGCATGCATATCGCTATGGGCTGACGGCGCTCAAGTGCGAACTCGATTTCGCTGAGTAGACACTCCCATGCGGTGTCCGGCGCAGCGGCGTATGCATCTTCGGTGAGCGGATCGAGATGAACCATGTCTCGTCCGGTCTGCCACGCGAACATCTCCAACGTCTCCTGGCAGCGCACCCAAGGCGACGTGGCCAGTCGGTTCGGATTGAAACACGCCAGCTCGCGGTTCAGCGCGTATGCCGCAGCCGCGCCGCGCGGCGTGATCGGACGGTTCTCGTCCGAGCCCTTCCACAGTTTGCGCGCTTCTGCCTTGCCGTGGCGCACGATAATCACCGGCACGGCGTCAAGCGCGCCCTCCTGCACCCGGTCAACGAATAGCGCAAGGATGTCCTTATCGGTGGAATGGCTGAGTTTCTTGCGGGCCTCAGCCGGCGTCAACCACAGGACTTCGTCGATTTCGCCGATGTCCGCCCGATGCACCGGGCCAAACGCATGGGTGCGCCGCAGATTGTCGATGGCGCTGATTGGCGTGGCCATCCAGAACTGGATGTGCTTGGTGTCCGCCGACCGATCCTTGGTATGGCGCTGTTTGCGGCCCTCTTCGGACAGCGGGTACTCGATGTCGCCCAGATAGGGACCGAGCTCCACGGGCAGGCCCGATTCCTCGCCGATCTCGCGCACGGCGGCATGCCGGTGTGATTCGTTTGGGTCGACCTTGCCTTTCGGCCAGCTCCAGTCGTCGTATTTCGGGCGATGCACGATGCACAGTTCGATGCGGTTGAGTACGTTGTCCGCTGTGGCTGGGCTGTCGGCCTGCGCCGGGTCCGGGGTGGAAGCCGCGTCCGATGCGCCGGGTGCTGCCGTGGTCTCGCCGTCAGAATCCGTGGTGTTCGCGATGATGGTGCCATCGGTGGCAATATTGGATTTCACTGATGGAGATGATGCCCGCGTCGGCTCGGCATCATCCTTCCACCGGTACAGAATACCGCCGGCGGCTTCCACGATTCGTCTCATACTGTTCGTACCCATCTCTTGTATTGTAGGTCACGTTGGACCGCTGCTACGTAGTTTTTGCGCGCTGAACAACGATGCCCGGCATCCTCTCGAAAGAGGAGCCGGGCATCGTAACCACCCTCAGTCAGCTCGTGCTGACAGGGAGCATCGAATGAAATCAGTTGTGCGAATTGGGGCGGCGCTGGTGCTTGCGAATCAGATATTCCTGACTGTCGACCAGCGGGCGGCCCTCGTCGTCCTTGGTGTGCAGCACATACGTGCCGTCGGGCTGCATGTGCCAGCTCATGGTGGAGTCGGCCATCTGCAGGTCCACGTACTTGATGAGCCCGTCGACCTGCTCCGGGGCGGTGACACGCACCAGAGCCTCCACACGGCGGTCAAGGTTACGGTGCATGAGGTCAGCCGAACCGATGTAGACCTCCGGGCCGGAAGCCGGACCCTCGCCGATCTGCGGGCCGTCCGCGTTGCAGAAGGCGTAGATGCGGGAGTGCTCCAGGAAGCGGCCGAGAATCGAACGCACGCGGATGTTCTCGGACAGGCCGGGAACGCCGGGCTTCAGAGCGCAGATGCCGCGTTCGACGATGTCGATCTTCACGCCGGCCTGAGAGGCACGGTACAAGGCGTCGATGGTCTTCTCGTCCACGATGGAGTTGACCTTGATCTTGATCCAGGCCTCCTTGCCGGCGCGGGCGGCGTCCTCCTCGCGGCGGATGCGCTGAATCAGGCCGGTGCGCACGGTGCGCGGGGCCACCAGCAGACGGTGGAAGCTGGACTTCGGCGCGTAACCAGAGAGCTGGTTGAACAGACGAGTCAGATCCTGGCCGACCACCGGGTCGCAGGTCAGCAGACCCAGATCGGTGTACAGTCGCGCGGTCTTCGGGTTGTAGTTGCCGGTGCCTACGTGGCAGTAGCGGCGCAGACCGTCCGCTTCCTGACGCACGACCTCGATGAGCTTGCAGTGGGTCTTCAAGCCCACGATGCCGTACACCACGTGCACGCCGGCGCGTTCGAGCTTGCGGGCCCACGCGATGTTGGCGTCCTCGTCGAAACGAGCCTTGATTTCCACCAAAGCCAGCACCTGCTTGCCGGCATGAGCGGCGTCGATCAGGGCGTCGATGATCGGCGAGTTGGAGCTGGTGCGGTACAGGGTCTGCTTGATGGCCAGCACCTTCGGGTCCGCGGCGGCCTGCGCAAGGAAGGCCTGCACGGAAGTGGAGAAGGAGTCATAGGGGTGATGCAGCAGGATGTCGCGCTCGCGGATGGCAGCGAAAATATCCTGTGCGCGGGAGGACTCGACCTCGGCGATCTGACGGTTCGTGGTCGGCACGAACGGACGGTTCTTCAGGTCCGGGCGGTCCACGCTGCCGAGCTCAAAGAGCACGGTCAGGTCCAGCGGGCTGGGCAGACGGTATACCTCGTCCTGGCTCACGCCGAGCTGGTCGGCGAGCAGCTGGGAGAGGAAGGGGCTCGTGGTGTCCGTGATCTCCAGGCGGATCGGCGGTCCGAAGCGGCGGCGCAGCAGCTCCTTCTCCATGGCGTTGAGCAGGTTCTCGGCGTCATCCTCTTCCACGTCGATGTCCTCGTTACGAGTCACGCGGAAGGAGCGGGCCTCCTTGATGATCATGCCCGGGAACAGGGATTCCAGATGCGCGGCGATGAGCTTTTCCATGGCGATGAAGCCGTAACGCTCGTCCTTGGACTCCTCATCGGTCATGTCGTCCACCGGCACCAGGCGCGGCAGGTTGCCCGGGATCTTGACGCGGGCGAAGTGCGACTTGCCGGAGGCCGGGTTCTCCACAATCACGGCCAGGTTGATGGAACCGCCGGAAATGTAGGGGAACGGGTGGGCCGGATCCACGGCGAGCGGCGTCAGGACCGGGAACACCTGCTGGCGGTAGTAGCGCGAGAGGCGCTCCTGCTCGGAGGATGTGAGCTTGTCCCACGTCAGCAGGACGATGCGCTCCTTCTCCAATTCCGGCAGAATGGTGTCGATCGTGTAATGTGCGTGCTCGTCTTGCAGACGGTGTGCGGTCTCGCTGATCGCGCGCAGCTGCTGACGCGGGCTCAGGCCGGCGGCAGACGGCACGGCGATGCCCGAGTCGATACGGCGCTTCAGGCCGGCGACGCGGACCATGAAGAACTCGTCAAGGTTCGAGGCGAAGATCGCGGCGAAGTTGGCGCGCTCGAGCAGGGGCATGTCTTCGTTCTCCGCACATTCGAGCACGCGCTGGTTGAACTTGAGCCAGCTGAGCTCGCGGTCGAAGAAACGGTCCTTGGGCAGCGGTGCCTCGCCTTCCTGATCGACGCGGCGGTCGTTGTTGTCGTTTTCGGCAATATGCTCTGCGATTTGGCTGCGCAGAATTGCCTTCGAGGGTGCGTCAAATATCTGTGCCATAGCTTATATCGTAAGCTTTGGCGTGGCCGGAAAACGACTGAACGCGCCAGAATTCAACGGGTGTTCATGTTAGTTCGGTGTTGGTGGTTTTGAGTGTGCTAGCGTCGCTCGCGACACGCCGTGAGCGGCGGTGAAACGAACGAAATCGAACATCGGACGGGTTCGATGTGAACGGTTCAGCTCGTTTTCCGATAGCCAGAAAGTGCGATTGAACAGTTGTGATAAAAAACGCACAACGACTCTCTGCAGGTTGCGAGAAACGGGAGTGATGAATAGATTATGAGGTACAAGAACAACTGAACAGAGCAGAGCCCACAAATAGTGTATGGTCACGAGGACTGTTACGTTGGACGGGCATTGGAAAGACTTACCGTTACAACGATGATGTTGTGCAGAGATTCTGCTCCAGTAGTTGAACTTGTAGAAAAGGCCCGCTCCGGCGGGCCTTTTCGTTTGTGTGTACAGTGGAGGGCATGACGGAAACACAGCGTACGCCAGAGGGGATGTCGTCGAAACCTCGTATCAAGCCGGCCGATGCCGAAGACGGCCGTCCGGTCTCTATCTCTGCGCGTCTCGGACGACTGCAATTCCACTATTCCGGCAAGTTCCGCGTGCTGCAGATTGCCGACATTCAGGATGGGCCGAAAGTCTCCAAAGACACCATCACCCTGATTGAGGCCAGCCTTGATGCCACACGGCCTGATCTGGTGATTTTCTCCGGCAACCAGATCGCCGGCTACGATCCGGCGTTCGCCGATTCATTCCGTAAACGTCGCTGGTGTGACGAACCTATTGCCGAATCCGCGCTGAACCATACCCGAGCGCTGGTGCGCAAGGCCATTGGCCAGTTCACTGAGCCGTTGGCGGCGCGCGGCATTCCGTGGGCTGTGACGTATGGCAACCATGATTTCCAATGCGGGCTAAGCAATGCGGAACTGGACGGTATCTATCGTGAGTTCCCCGGTTGTGTCAATCCGCCGAGTGAGACCTTGCCGAACCAGATTGCATACACCTGTGGAGCGGGTGGTGCTGTGCAGACGCTGTCTGGTGCCACTGGTTCCGGTGAACCAGGCACCTTCGCGCTGCCGGTTATGGACGTTGACCATACGCGCAATGTGCTGGGTCTGGTCATTCTTGACTCCGGCGATTACGTGCATGGCGGCGGCTTCGGCACACCATCGCCCGCAGCGCTCGCCTTCCTGAACGCCGTGCCCGACCGTATCGGTGCGAAATCAATGGTGTTCCAGCACATGCCGATGCCCGAGTATTACAACGTGCTGAAGCCGGTGGCGGCCAACGCGGCGTTTGCCATGCAGGGCTATCGTTCGCACGCCGATACCTACTACGTGCTGGACGAATTGCAAACCCAGCCCGGCGGATATTTGGGAGAAGGCATATCCTGCCCTGATACGTCAGGCGAATTCGAATTGCTGCGCGAGGGGTATTTCGGCGTCGTAGCTGGTCATGATCATCGCAACGGTTTCGTCGGCGAACATGAGGGTCTGTTGCTTATCGCTACGCCAACCTGCGGATTCAATACGTACGGACCGGCTCCGGCCAAACGTGCCACGCGATTGATCGAATTTGATATCCGTCACCCTTACGAGCCGCGTACGCAATTGCTGGAGTTTGGCGAACTGGTGGGCAAGCCCAGTTCCAAACGCGCCTACACCTATGCGGTGAACCAGACCACGCCTGGCGAGGGTGAGGGCGATGATTTGCTGCGCAAGCCGTCGCTATGGAGTCAACTGTCCGGTTTATTCAGGTAACCCGGTTTATTCAGGTAACTGTTCCTGATAGAGGCGGAAAGCGGCGCGAAGTATTCGAGGTTTCGGTGGCCTTCCGCTGTGTTGGACGATTAGTGGCAGAAATCCCGCGTCTCTTTCGTTGTGACGCGGGATTTCTGCCGGTTGGGCTATCGGTTGGATTGACTGGTATGTTTCAGCGAACGGCTTTGACCAGTGCCTCGGTGAGGTACTTGCCGGCGGCCATCACCAGCGGCGCATAGCGGCGTCCGGGGGCGGCACCCATGCGGCCGGTCGGGCCGGAAATCGAGATGGCGGCGATGACCTGGCCGGAGGCGTTGCGGATCGGCGCGGAAATCGAGCACACGCCCTCTTCGCGTTCGTTCACGGACTCGGACCAGCCGCGCTTGCGTACGGCGGCCAGCTTGGTGGCGGTGAACTTGGCGTGGCGCAATCCCTGGTGCAGACGGTCGGAATCCTCCCAAGCCAGAAGAATCTGGGCGGCGGAACCGGCTTCCATCGACAGCATGGCACCACCGGAATGGAATCACGTAGGCCGGAGGTGCGTTCCACAGCGGCGATGCACACGCGCTGATCGCCTTGGCGGCGGTAAATCTGCGCAGACTCGCCAGTGCGATCGAGCAGGGTCTGCAGGATCGGGCCGGCG
>ENA-OQJC01000419-OQJC01000419.1-human-gut-metagenome-genome-assembly--contig:-NODE-419-length-12991-cov-3.274331_pt1 | contig 12991 bp, 8 predicted proteins | sample MGYA00242600_ERZ504766 | MGnify/ENA primary metagenome ERZ504766 (study PRJEB26092, sample SAMD00036364) | human gut metagenome | host: Homo sapiens | study: EMG produced TPA metagenomics assembly of...
TCGTCGGATATTCGACGCCGTTGAACGTCCAACGGTGTTCCCCGCCACGGTCTTCGTTTCGGTGGCTTCTGGTCACCTGACCCTCCTTGCGGTAGGTCAGGTGTTGCAACGATCACTAGAACCCGCCTGTCATAGTGGTCGATTGGGGGGGGGCGTGCATTGGGCGTGGATTTGCGCCAATGGGTGTGGGACGCTACGCGTGTTTTGCCGATTTTTGCGTGGCATCCCACGGCCCCTCGGGTAATGGCTGTGACGGGTGTGGCAGGAATGGCGTCTTTCCGGGGTTTCCAGTTTGAGTGTGTGGGATGGGGGGAAATGTAAAACGATTGACTTAGCTGTTGTCCCACGCTTTTGTGGGATGGCAACTCTGGAATGGGCAAATTCGTCGTGGCGTCCCACAACGATGTTAAAACTCGACCATGATGCAAGCCGACCGAACGCTTCGGCGGTCATCTGGCCGCTGTGACCCCACAATGATGATGGTAGGCAGGCGAACGTTTCGCGGCCATATGGCCGTCCTGCCCTGCAGTGATGTTGAGAAAATGCGGTCACGGTGCATGAGGAGAACCGTTGACCTGCGTGTTTCAGTGGTCGCGAACTGCATATGCGCTAAAAAAAGCTCTGCAGTGGATTGCATGAATCCAATGCAGAGCCTTATTGGTTGCTGTGAACGCGGCTAACGCAGCGATTTCACTCGCTCAGGGCCTTGTCTACCACGACGGTGGCCTCGTCGAGCACCTTGTCCAGAGCCTCGGGGGAGACGAAGGACTCGGCGTACACCTTGTAGATGTTCTCGGTGCCGGAGGGGCGGGCGGCGAACCAGTTGTCCTTGGTGGTGACCTTCAGACCGCCGATCTTGGCGTGGTTGCCCGGTGCCTCGGTCAGCTTGGCGGTGATGTCTTCGCCAGCCAGCTGCGTGGCGGCCACATCATCACCGGTCAGCTTGGCGAACTTGGCCTTCTGCTCCAGCGTGGTCGGGGTGTCGACGCGCTTGTACCAAGACTCGCCGAAGCGCTCGACCTGCTCCTGGTGAAGCTGGGCCGGGTTCTTGCCGGTCTTGGCGGTGATCTCGGCGGCCAGCAGGTCGGGGATCAGACCATCCTTATCGGTGGTCCACACGCGGCCGTCCTTGCGCAGGAAGCTCATGCCGGAGCTCTCCTCGCCGCCGAAGGCGACTTCGCCGCTGAACAGCGGGTCCACGAACCACTTGAAGCCCACCGGCACTTCGATGACCTTCGCGTTGATCGATGCGGCCACGCGGTCGATCAGGGAGGAGGAGACCAGCGTCTTGCCCACGGCTGCGCCCTCAGGCCAGCCCGGACGGTTGCCGCCGAACAGGTACTCCACGCACACGGCGATGTAGTGGTTCGGGTTCATCACGCCCCAGTTCGGGCAGACGATGCCGTGACGGTCGGCGTCCGGGTCGGTGCCGCCGACCAGATCGTACTTGTCCCAAGCGCCGGCGTTGAGCTCGTCGACCAGGCCCTTCATGGCGTACGGGGAAGACGGGTCCATGCGGATCTTGCCGTCGTGGTCGATGGTCATGAAGCGCCAGGTCGGGTCGACCTCAGGACGCACCACGCCGATGTTCAGGCCGTACTTCTCGTTGATGAGCGGCCAGTAGTTCACGGAAGCGCCGCCGAGCGGATCGATGCCCAGACGCACGCCGGAGTTGCGGATCACGTCGAAGTCGATGACGTTCTCCAGGTCGTCCACGTAGTGCTCGCGGAAGTCGAAGCCCTCGACGTACTCGGACTTGATGGCCTCCTCGTAGGGCACACGCTTGATGGACTTGAAGTCGCCGAGCAGCTCGTTGGCGCGAGCGGCGATGGCATTGGTGGTCTCGGCCGGAGCCGGGCCGCCGGTGACGGGGTCGTACTTGAAGCCACCGTCGGTGGGCGGGTTGTGGGACGGCGTGACGACGATGCCGTCGGCGAGGCCCTCGCCCTCGAAGCGCTGGGTGCCGTCGGCCGCACGGTTGTGGGTCAGGATGGCCTGGGAGACCACCGGGGTGGGCACGAAGTCGTCACGGGAATCGACGCGTACGTGCACGCCGTTGGCGACGAGCACCTCGATGGCGGTCTTCTTGGCCGGGCCGGACAGCGCGTGGGTGTCGGAGCCGAGGTACAGCGGGCCGGTGACGCCGGCCTTCTTGCGGTATTCGGCGATGGCCTGGGAGATGGCGATGATGTGGGCCTCGTTGAACGAGGTCTTCAGGGACGATCCGCGGTGGCCGGAGGTGCCGAAGATGACACGCTGCTCGGGGACTTCGGGATCGGGGACGAGGTCATAGTATTTGCCGATAACCTCATCGACATTGATCAGATCTGCTGGGGTGGCGGGCTGACCCGCATTGTTTGCTACCATGCTCCCTATTCTGCCACGTTTTTTCGCCACGTTGGGTACGATTATGTTAAGAGTTGTCAACTTTTGTGCGAATCGTGTGCCGGTTGTCTAGCGCTTGGTCATTTCCTCCTCGATTTCCTCCAGCGACTTGCCGTTGGTCTCGGGCACCAAGCGCATCACGAACGGGATGGACAGGGCCGAAAACACGCCGAAAATCGCGAACGGGCCGCCCACATTGTTGCCGAACGCATCGAGCAGCACGAGGAAGAACTGGGAGACGATGAAGTTGCCCAGCCAGTTCGCCGCCGAGCCGAAGGAGGAGCCGATGCCGCGCACGCTCAGCGGGAAGATCTCGCCGATAAGCACCCAGGCGATCGGGCCCCACGAGACCGCAAAGCCGAGGATATAGAAAGCGATGAGAATCATCGTCGGCACGGCCAGCACGGCCACGTCGCCCACGAAGTTCATCACGGCGAGCACTGCGAGCGAAACGGTCATCACGATGGAACCGAAGATCAGCACGCCCTTGCGCGGGAAACGATCCATGATAAGCGTGGCCACGATGGTGCTCACGAAGTTCACCACGCCGATGCCCACCGACACCCAGATCGCGTCGCCTTCAGGGAAGCCGAAGCCCTTGATGAACACCTGCGGCAGGAAGTAGATCACCGAGTTGATGCCCACGAGCTGCTGGAACAGCATGATACCGATGGCGGCCACCAGCGCCGGACGAGCGATACGGAACAGTTCGCGCACACCACCCTTGGTGTCCTGTGCGGCCACGGCCTTGATCTCGTCCAGCTCAATCTGCACCTGGGTCTGATCCACGTCCTTGCGAATCAGCGTAAGCACTTTGAAGGCGTTGCGGGTGTCGCCCTTGTTCACCAGATAACGCGGGGATTCGGGCAGCAACAGGCCGCCGAGCAGCAACAAGGCGGCCGGCACCAGCGCCGAACCGAGCATCCAGCGCCAGTCGCGGATGCCGAAGAGGTTGTGGTTCAGGAATCCGAGGTTGGAGGCGTAGGCCAGCAGAATGCCGAAGGTGACCATGAGCTGGAACAGCGTGGACAGCGAGCCGCGACGCTCCTTCGGCGCCAGTTCGGCCAAGTACGCCGGGGTCAGGGCAGAAGCCGCGCCGACCGCGAGGCCCAGGATGATGCGGGCGCACACCATCATCGCGAATCCGGTGGAGGAGGCGCACAGGCCTGAGCCGAGCAGGAACAGCAGCGCGGAGACGATGAGCAGCTTCTTGCGGCCGAACCGGTCAGACAGTGCGCCGATCGACAGCGCGCCTGCGCACGAGCCGATCAGCACCGAGGAGGTGATGAAGCCGGTCTGGGAGACGCTCAGGCCGAAGTCTGATTCGATAAGCGGGGAGGCGCCGGAGATAATGCCGGTGTCGAAACCGAACAGCATGCCGCCGAGCGCGCCGAAGGTGAAGATGAATGCGCTGTTGAGCGGGAAGCGCGTGGAGAAGCCGCGTGATTCGGCGGCTTCGAGGTCCTCGATTGCGTTTGCTGCCGCGTTTGTGGCCGCGTCCGCCACCCCGGCCACGCCGGTTTCGATGGTTTCGATTGCGGTGGCCGCTGCACCGGTTGCGCCGGTCTCCTGTGCCGCGGATGCCGTCTGCTTCGATACGGGTGATGCCGTCGTCGTCATTGCCTTGTCCTTTCGCCGTTGACGGGCCGCGCCTGCCGCGTGGCCCCTCTGCCGCATGCAAGGTCAGGCTTCGATTGCCTGAAGTCGCCCGAAAACAAAAAAGACCTGGAACAACGTGGAATTCGCATATTACGATACGCAAATTCCACGTCACTCCAGGTCTTGCCTCATTTTGAGTAACAACCCTGCTACGCAACGTGTGTGAAAGATAGGATACGACTTTCTCGGTCGCGACACTCCGAATAGGCGGCAAAAAACGATGATTTTTGACAACGATTGCAGGATTCTGCATGGTGGAATGAAGTCGGAATGGGCGCTGCGGCAAATACGGAGAACGGGTGCGGCGGAACACCATAGCGGAACGCTATCGCGGAGCACCGTAGCGCATAGTTGCCGTTTCGCGATGCTTTGCCGGCATTGCCGTGCTTTTGGGGCACCCAGCGCCGATAATGGAACACAGTGGCATACGGCAGCAAGGAGGAACCGTGGCGAACGCATCGAACGCAACGCCTGCAGTGATTGCGGCGTGCATCGTTGATGCCGTCGGCGGCTCCGCGAACATCACCAACCTGACCCATTGCGCCACGCGACTGCACTTCGAACTGGACGACGCCGGCCAGGTCAGCCAGCACGGTCTCGAATCCATCCCCGGAGTCCTCGGCGCATTCCCGCGAACCGGCAATCGTTATCAGGTCATCATCGGCGGAGCGGTCGCCTCGGTGTACGAGCAGATCGTTCGGATGCAGGCAGCGCGATTGACTCCGGCAACGCAATTACCATCGGCGGCGTCGCGGCCAACGCAGTCCGCGCAATCCACTCAGTCAACGCAATCCACTCAGTCAACGCAATCCACTCAGTCAACGCAATCCACTCAGTCAACGCAATCCACTCAGTCAACGCAATCCACTCAGTCAACGCAATCCACTCAGTCAACGCAATCCACTCAGCCTACGCAGTCCGCGCCGAACCTTTCCGACGACGTCGCACCATTGCGCGATACCGACACCGAGCAGAGTCACGGCCCATCCAATACATCCCGTCACTTCACGCCTCGTACCGTCCGCGAGTGGGGCAGTGCCGCCCGCGCTTGGGCTGCCGCGTTTTTCGACTACCTGTCTGACTCGTTCCGCCCGATTCTGGGTGTACTGCTCGGTGCCTCGCTGGTCATCGCCATCGTCAACGTGATCGTTGCACTCGGCATCGTGCCTGACGGCGAGACCTCCGCCGGCTGGATACTACTCAAGGCGATTTGGGAGGGTGTGTTCACCGTTCTGCCGATTATGATCGCTTACAATGCGGCCAAGAAACTGGACGTCGACCCTTGGCTCGGCGGTGCGATTATGGCCGCGCTTATGACCCCGCAGCTTACTGGCGTGATGTCCGGAATGTCCGGGACGTCCGTATCCAGCGCTCTCTCCGGGGAGATTCAATGCTCGGCCACCGCCGTATTCGGCGCCGAAACCTGCACCGTGTCGGCGTTCGGCATACCGATTCAACTCAACGACTACGGCGGCAACGTCTTCGTGCCGTTGCTCATGGCTGCCGTGCTCGCCGTGGTCTACCACGGGTTGAAGCGCGTCATTCCCGACAGCGTACAGCTGGTGTTCGTGCCATTCCTCTCACTGGTCGTCGTTTTTGCGCTCACCATACTGGTCATCGGGCCTCTGGGAATATGGCTCGGCGGTGGGCTGGGAGCGGCCACAGCATGGCTTAACGCGCACGTGCCGTTCCTATTCGCGCTCATCATCCCGATGCTCTACCCGTTTCTCGTGCCGCTCGGTCTGCACTGGCCGTTGAATGCCCTGATGCTGATGAACATTCAGGCGCTCGGCTACGATTTCGTCCAAGGTCCGATGGGTGTATGGAACTTTGCCTGCTTCGGTGCCACCGCTGGCGTGCTCGTGCTGGCCGTACGCGGCAAGGATTCGGCCATGCGGCAGACCGCGGTGGGGGCGTTGCTCGCGGGATTGCTGGGTGGCGTTTCGGAACTGAGCCTGTACGGCATCCATCTGCATCACCGCCGCGTCTACCGCTGGCTGCTCGCCGGCTGCGCGGCCGGCGGCGTGACCAGCGCGGTGCTTGGCTGGCTGTTCCCGTCCGTGCTGCCATCCGGTCAGATGGTCCGGGGCGTCACGACTACGGCGTTCGCCTTCTCCTCGTTGCTGACGATTCCGGTGTTTGACAGAATGTGGGTGTACGCGCTGTCCATCGCCGTTGCGTTTGTAATGGCGATGGTGCTGACGGTGCTGTTCGGGTACCGTACGCCGCCGCGCGCCACGGAGGCGCAGATGGTCTCGGCGGGCGAGAACGTACGCTCGCAGGATGCGGTGAGAGGGATTGGCGCGACATCGTCGGATGCGGAGTCTGCGGAAGATTCCCCATCGAGGCCTGCCTCCGATCGGACTCCTGACTCCAACGCCATCCTGTCGCCGGTCGCCGGCCGGTTGATGAATCTGGAAGCGACTGGCGATCCGGTGTTCGCCTCCCGCGCGCTGGGGGAGGGTGTAGGCGTCGTGCCGGAGACGGCCGGCGAGACGGCCGTGCTAGCACCGGTCAGTGGCACGCTGAAAACCGTGGCCCGGACCGGCCATGCCTTCGGCATTAAAACCGATGACGGCATCGAAGTGCTGGTTCATGTCGGCATTGACACCGTCAATATGGATGGCGAGGGATTCGTCGTGGCCGTGGGCAAAGGCGAGCGGATCGCGGCGGGAGAGCCACTGGCCACCGTGGATTTCGGCAAAGTCGCGGCGGCCGGGCACAGCGTTGTGGTGGTGGTGACGGTGGTCAACGCCGCTGAACTGACCGTGGTCACGCCGTTGATCGGCGACGGTAGCAGCGACGACAACGGCGGCGACTGCAAAACCGTATCAGCCGGCAGCCCGATCATCGATGTGGAACAATGACGTTGCGAAAGGATGCCATGGAAATACTGCGAGTGTTCAACAACAACGTCGTGCTCGCCAAAGGCGGCGACGGCGGCGAGGTGATTCTCACCGGCCGCGGACTGGGGTTCCAGGCCAAGCCGGGGCAGACGGTCGACGAGTCGAAAGTTGTGCGCACCTTCGTGCCATCGGACGGGCGCGACCCTGACCATCTGGCGCAGATGCTGGCGGACATTCCGCCCGAAATCATCCGCGTGGTCGTCGAATCCATGCAGGAGACAGGACTGGGGGAGCGCGAGACCGGCAGCACCACGCTGGTCATGGCCCTGTCGGACCACGTGGCGAATGCGGTGGAGCGGGTGCGGCGCGGCATCGACATCACCTACCCGCTGCTCGGCGAGGTGAGCAACCTGTACCCGCAGGAATACGCGCAGGGGCGTGCGATGCTCGCATCGCTCAATGTACGGCTCGACGTCACGCTGCCGGACGGCGAGGCCACCGCGCTTGCCATGCATCTGGTCAACGCCGGCTTCGCCACCGGCGACTTGTCCTATACGTACACGATGACGGGCGTGATCCAGCAACTGCTTGACATCATCGACCACAGCTACGGCATCACGTTGGACCGCAGTTCCGTGAACGTGGGCCGGTTCATCACCCACCTGCGCTACCTGTTCGTACGCATCCACCAGCACCAGCAACTGACGGACGAGCCGGCACCGGTGATGAAGGTGATTCGTGAGTCCTACCCCGCTGCGCTGCGATGCGCGCGAACCATCGCCTCCCTGCTCGAACTGCGCCTCGACACGGATATCAGCGACGACGAAATCGCTTATTTGGCGATGCATGTCGCCCGAGTCACCGGCCACGCATCGTAGTAACGGATTAGCGGATTGGCGAATCAGCGAATCGGCTCGAGTGTACCGGTCATTTCGGCGAAATTCGAGGTGGCATTTGAAGCAGCGGCCTGCGCGGTCTTTTCCAGCGCGGAGGCGTCGGGCACGCGCACGATCAGCGCGCGGTGATCCACCGAGAAACGGATGTGGCGGGTTTCCGGCAGCATGTCACCGTCCACCTGCGCTTTGGCCGGCTTTTCCAATGTGATTTCGGCACTGACACCCTGGACCTGTTCGATGGTCGAGTTCGTGGACAGCGGGTTCTGTTCGGGCTTGCCGATGATCGTCTGGTGCACCACGTCGCCGAACAGGTTGGCCCAGCCGAGGATGCCGCCGGTGGTGTCGATGATTTCGAAGTCCAGCAGACCATCGTCATAGGATGCCGCCGGCATCAGCGAGAACATGGGAATCTGGCCGCAGTTGCCGGCCATCACCGTGCGGAAATCGAGATTCTTGATGGTGTGGGTCGAGCCGTCGGCGCTGGTGACTGTCAGCGTGCCGCGGAACTTCGGCGCGAACAGGTTCTTCACGCCGCCCACGAAGTAGGCGAGCCAGCTGATGTTCGCCTTGAGCTCGGGGTTGGTGTCGTCGATCATGGCCGCATCGAAGCCGATGCCGGCGATGATGAGGAAGGCGTGGCCGTGGTCGTCCTTCGGGTGGTCGAGCAGGGTGAGACGGCCCATGTCCACCAGGCGGGAGCCGTGGGAGGTGGCCACGGTCAGCGCGGCGTCGATATCGTCCACGGGAACGCCCATATTGCGGGCAAACAGGTTGCCGGTGCCGATGGGGATGATGCCCAGCGCATGGCCGGTGCCGGAGACGGCGCTCGCCACCGTGCGCACCGTGCCGTCGCCGCCGACCGCGATCACCACGTCGGCGCCGTCCTCCAGCGCCTCAAGCGCGCAGACCCTGCCGTCCTTGTCAAGCTGGGTGTCGTAGAAGCGGATGCGATTGAGCCCCTTGGCCTCGCAGAACCTCTGGATATGCAGCCGGCGGGCTTCGGCCTGCGGTTTGGACGGATTCACGATGAAGGCGTACTGCACCTCGTCGTCCCGGCGCTTCTCCAGCGTCTGAGCCAGCTTGCGGCGGCGCTGCGCGCGCAGAGCGATGACGATGACGGCGATGAGCACCACCACAATGGCGATTGCGGCGATGATCAGAAACACGGTGAGGGCAGGCTGAGGCATGGCTCCTATTGTTATCGGTGGGGAGGTCGTTTGCGGCCATGGTGCGCCGTACGTGAACATTTCCTGCACGCAACAGCCCCGTGGGGCGCGATTATGGTTCAATCGCGTCTCATCTGCGAAAAATTGGCCGGGTGGACCCGTCCGCGGACTTTCCCGGGCTTCCCTGTGATTTCCGCGTGACTCCCGCGCATTCGGCCATTGTCGGTGTCTGCTTACGCGGCTAGTCTGGTGCCCATGCTTGATATTCAATTCATCCGTGAACACACCGATATCGTCAAGGAATCCCAGCGCAAGCGCGGCGAGTCCGTGGAACTCGTCGACGAAGTGCTCTCCTCCGACACCGCACGTCGTGAGGCGCTGAAGGCCTTCGAAGAGGCTCGCGCCCAGCAGAAGGAAATCGGCAAGAAGGTCGCCTCCGCCCCGGCGGACGAGAAGGCCAAGCTCATCGCCGAGACCAAGGAACTGTCCCAGAAGGTCTCCGAATACAAGTCCAAGGCCGATTCCGCCGCCGAGGAATACACCACCGCCATGTGGAAGCTCTCCAACATCGTGGAGCCCGAAGCTCCCGAAGGCGGCGAGGACGACTACGTGGTCGTCAAGAAGGTTGGCCAGATTCGCGACTTCGCGGCCGAAGGCTTCGAGCCCAAGGACCACCTGACCCTCGGCACCGGCGTGGCCGGCATCGACATGCGCCGCGGCGTCAAGGTCGGCGGCTCCCGCTTCTACTTCCTGCGTGGCCAGGTGGCCCGTATGCAGATCGCCATGCTCACCATGGCCGTCGACCAGGCCGAGGAACACGGCTTCACCCTGGCCATCACCCCGACGCTGGTGCGCCCCGAGGTCATGCGCGGCACCGGCTTCCTCAACTCCCACGCCGACGAGATCTACCGTCTGCGCGAGCCCGACGACCAGTACCTGGTCGGCACTTCCGAAGTGGCGCTCGCCGGCATGCACGAGAACGAGATCCTCGACCTCGGCAACGGCCCGCTGCGCTACTGCGGTTTGGTCCTCCTGCTACCGCCGCGAGGCCGGCGCCGCAGGCAAGGACACTTTCCGGCATCATCCGCGTCCACCAGTTCGACAAGGTGGAGATGTTCGTCTACGCCAAGCAGGAGGACTCCTACAAGGAGCACGAGCACCTGCTGGCCATGGAGCAGGAGATGCTCGCCAAGGTCGAAGTGCCCTACCGCATCATCGACACCGCAGCCGGCGACCTCGGCTCCTCCGCCGCCCGCAAGTTCGACTGCGAGGCCTGGGTCCCGACCCAGGGCCGCTACCGCGAGCTCACCTCCACCTCGAACTGCACCGAGTACCAGGCTCGCCGTCTGAACATCCGCGAGCGTATGGAAGATGGCGGCACCCGTCCGGTCTCCACGCTCAACGGCACGCTGGCCACCACCCGTTGGCTGGTCGCCATCATGGAGAACCACCAGCAGAAGGACGGCTCCATCGAGATTCCGCAGGCCATGCGCGCCTACATGGGCGGCAAGGAAGTCATCGAGCCCACTAAGTGGGAGGCCTGAGTCTCATCGTGCTTTAGCTCCCTTTAATGGGGGAGCTGTCAGCGTAGCTGACTGAGGGAGAGATCGCTAATAGCCAGCAGGCGAATCCAAGACCGACCGCACTGCCGAATATCAACATCCCTCCCTTCTGTATAATGAATACTTGCGCGTGTGAACGCGCATCAGGACAGGTGTCTGAGCGGCCTAAAGAGACGGTCTTGAAAACCGTTGAGGGGCAACCCTCCGCGAGTTCGAATCTCGCCCTGTCCGCGAACCGAGGCCTGGGCAACATGCCCAGGCCTTTTTTCTTTTTCTGGAACCTGTCTTCTTGATTGCCACCGGGGTGCTGATATATTGGTTTGTGATGCCGTAACATGCGGTGTCCCCGTTGATATGACGGGCCGATCGGCGTGAGCCGATAAGAAAAGGCCCGACGTTTGCAGCATCGGGCCTTTGCGTTGATTACCGGCTTGCGCCTTTAATCAACAAGGTTGCAAGATGAATCATATCACGATGCACGGTAGTCTGACCGTGAACGGGCGCACCGTGATCGTCCATGTGGGCGATGGCGAGGCGAACGCCACGGTTGACGGCACGCACTTCAACGTGCGTAGCCTGTGGCAGCTCTACCAGTTGCTGAGACTGCTCGTGTAGCGTCTCATTAAGGCGCGGTGCCCCCCTAGTCGGGTATCGCGCCGGCAACCTGAAAACCGATAATGTTGGCAAGTGCTTGCAATTTGTGGTGGACGATTGCAAGCTAACGTCTTGGATTGTTGCCGCTATCCAATATCTCATTAGGCCTACCGGTGGACCAAAAGTACGTTGCTTTGTAAGGGGAGTTAATGAAATGAACAAACTCGCACAATCGAGCATCGAACCGGTTTAATGCTACTCGCCTCAACGGGACGCGCGGTAATTGTTAGCTAAGTTGACAATAAAAGAGCAAAGGCCTAAATTAGCAATCAGTCATCACGCTGAGGTGATGATTTCACTAGGAAGGAGTAGAGATATGGTATCGCACAACAAGCGCATCGTGGCTGCTCTTGCCGCGGTAGCAGCAATGGGTATTGGTTTGGCCGGTTGCGGCGGCAGCGACACTGCCGGCGACACGAAGTCCGGCAGCGATGGCGGTGTGGTCAACATCACCTATATGCATCGTCTGCCCGATTTCGAAGGCATGACCTTGGTCAACGACATTGTGGCCAAGTGGAACAAGGAGCACCCGAACATTCAGGTCAAGGCCACCAAGTTCGATGGCAATGCCGCCGACATGATCAAGAAGCTCGAGACCGACGTCAAGGCTGGCAATGCGCCGGATTTGGCTCAGGTCGGTTACGCCGAGGTTCCTGAGGTCTTCACCAAGGGCCTTCTGCAGGATGTCACCGATGAGGCCGCCAAGTACAAGGATGATTTCGCTTCCGGCCCGTTCGCACTGATGCAGGTGGACGGCAAGACCTACGGTCTGCCGCAGGACACCGGCCCGCTGACTTACTTCTACAACGCCGCTGAATTTGAGAAGCTCGGCATCACCGTGCCGAAGACCGCTGACGAGCTCATTGAGACCGCCAAGAAGACCGCTGCCCAAGGCAAGTACATCATGACCTTCACACCTGATGAGGCCATGATGATGATGTCCGGCCAGGCCGGCGCTTCCGGTCCGTGGTACAAGGTCGACGGCAACTCCTGGGTTGTCAACACCCAGACTAAGGGCTCCAAGGCCGTGGCCGATGTCTACCAGCAGCTGATCGACAACAAGGCCGCCCTCACCAACCCGCGTTGGGATGCATCGTTTGATAACTCCATCCAGTCCGGTCAGCTGATCGGCACCGTGGCCGCCGCTTGGGAAGCCCCACTGTTCATCGATTCTGCCGGTGGCACTGGTGCTGGTGAGTGGAAGGTCACCCAGCTCGGTGACTGGTTCGGCAATGGCACCAAGACCGGCGCCAATGGTGGTTCCGGTGTGGCCGTGCTCAAGGGTTCCAAGCACCCGGCCGAAGCCATGGAGTTCCTTGACTGGTTCAACACCCAGGTTGATGACCTTGTCTCCCAGGGCCTTGTCGTGGCCGCTACCACCGCGGATGCCAAGACCCCGCAGAAGTGGTCCGACTACTTCAGCGGACAGGATGTCATGGCTGAGTTCAAGACCGCGAACGACAACATGGGTGACTTCACCTACATGCCTGGCTTCTCCGCAGTCGGCGCTGCAATGAAACAGACCGCCGCCAAGGCTGCCGATGGTTCTGCCAAGGTTTCGGATGTGTTCGACACCGCTCAGAAGACCTCGGTGGATACGCTGAAGAACCTCGGTCTGTCCGTCAAGGAGTGACCTCACTAGGTCTTGTCAACGGGCCGGCTTGAAATAGCCGGCCGTCCAAGACCTTCGATGCCTCGCATCACCATAGCGAAAGGCCGGGGCACATACTCCGGCCTTCCGTATTGTTTGGGGGTATTGCTGCAGGGGCGCTGTGGCCCTTGTCATTTGTTTTACTGTTCTTTGCAAAGACAGGTTTTGTATT
>ENA-OQJC01000420-OQJC01000420.1-human-gut-metagenome-genome-assembly--contig:-NODE-420-length-12986-cov-3.096275_pt1 | contig 12986 bp, 13 predicted proteins | sample MGYA00242600_ERZ504766 | MGnify/ENA primary metagenome ERZ504766 (study PRJEB26092, sample SAMD00036364) | human gut metagenome | host: Homo sapiens | study: EMG produced TPA metagenomics assembly of...
CTGTAACTGAAATGTGAAGTTAAAAAACTCAATTTTCGTTACAGTCCCCTTTTTTGCTGTGCATATTTAGTTATTTGTAACAATGATTTTTACTTGAAAATATCTAGTTTTTGACAGCCCGTTTCCGAAGATTTAATAATATCCCATGGCAAGTATTCGGCAATGGATAGACCTACGAGCTCAGAGTTTTTCACTAACCGCTTGAAGAATTTGGAAAATCTTAGCCAATGTCATTTCACCAACTGCGTATTCAACCGGGCCCTGATGCGGTTTGTTGCAGAGGAGACTGCGGAAATCAGTAGGACTCAGAACATCTAAATCCAAATGAACCATGACGTGTTCAATCTTATTAGCCGTAAGCCAATCCGTAACAGGCTGGGTAGAGGTTAAATCCTGTGGTGTCAAATAGGACAAGGAATGCTCAGCAATAAAGCTTTTTTCATGCGGTAGAAGGCCGGATTCAATTAAGCCTACATAGAGGACTTGGTTCGGCCGGAACGGAGCTTTCACGGTTTTGGCAAAACTAGGGGCGCCATGACCCAATAAATTTCCTAACACCATGGCATGTTCGTGGTTGAACTCCTTCGGTGTCATGATATCGGGATGGGCATCAAGCCATAGAATCGCCGTATTATTCGGATATTGCTGGTGCAAGTAATCGAACGGTACTTGCGAAATAGAGCAGTCACCGCCGATGGTGATAATTTTGCGCGGTTGTTTAACCTTAAGAATTTCCCGAGCCGTAGTCTGTTGTTGCAGGAGAATCTTTTCGGCAAAAACGTCTTGAGCGGTTTGCTCTTCATTGGCGGCGAGAGTTGCTTTTTCATCGGCTACCGGTACATATACTTTTTCAGTATTAGGCGAAGAAGGGAGCAGTGCCGCTAAAACTTGGGCACCTATTTGATAGTTCGGGTTAGCGCCTCCTTGCCATTGGGGATAGACGAGCTGTAATGTTTTGCCGGAAGCGGAAGCTGTGCTTGCAGGCATGCTCATAGTTGGATTTGATGTAGATTGTTGGCTCATGGTGTGAAAGACCTCCTTGAAAAATGCTATAATAATGATAATAAATGCTATAATAACGGTAACAAAAAATAATGGAAATAAATGTGAAAATATAACATCAATGTTCGATTTGAGGTGAAAACATGTTAATACCACGGTATATTTTTACCAATGATTTCGTTGAATTAAAGCCTTTATTTGAGGCTCAGCCACATAAAGAAATACAACTTAAAACCGGTGATTTTTTGTGGCAACCGGACGAGCATGTTCAGTATATCAACTATATAGAGTCGGGTATTGCAAGAACTTATTTGGTACACGAATCGGGTCGGCGCAAGATTATATCCTATCATGGCTCAGGCACCATTTTCCCCGGTTTTCACGAATTGGAATTTAAAATTGAACAAACCTTGGTGACTGAAGCTATTACGCCCATGAAAATTTGGCGCTTTTCACGGGATGAATTCGGCCAATTAATGGATGCATACCCACAAATTAATAAATACATGTTAAATTCCTATGCTCGCTATATAAATCTCTTGCTTTTTGTAAACAGCTCATCAGGAGTACAACTCGGGTTTTGTCAGAGTGTGTAATGTAATACTTTTGTTACACAATGCTCAAAGTGAAGTGGGCCAGGGAATATTGGTTTTTTTCACAAGAAGAATTGGCAGAACTCGTCGGCATGAGCCGCGTTAATCTGACACGCCATATCGGTCGCTTGAGAGAAGAAGGTATTATCGATACGGCCCGCAGAGAAATTAAGATTTTAAACATCCAAACCTTAATGCGTTATTGTTCCGGTGAAACAAGATTAGACTGAATTAACCTCACAATTGCCTATAGATATTATATAAAATAGGCGAATAGGAATTCTGCTACAAATGATACAGAATAACTGATATAATGAAATTAAGTTTTGAAATGCACAAATGTGTATTTAGGGAGTATTTAATTTATTATTCTATTTTAGTAAGGAGTGGAGCGTATGAAGCGGTTAGTGTTCTTATGTTTAGCCTTATGCCTGTTGCTGGCGGCAGGTTGTGCTCAAGTTACTTCTGAGATTGAGGTAAAATCGGACTTTAGCGGGGAATGGAAGGCCACGATTCAATCACCGGTACCAATCAGTAAAGGGGATTTATTGAGTGCGGTGACCCAGAATTCAAACGGGCAGGCGTCGATTGATATTAGTAAAGTAGAACTTGAAGCCATCGGACCTGACGGGAAGGAATTAAAAGGGGACAGTGCAACGGTACAATCTCAAATGTGGAAATTAGAAGCGAAATTTGCCAATAAAGATGAACTGGCTAAGATGAGTGCGGCCGTTTTCGGACGTAATCCTGATGCTAAAATAAATGTAATTTATCCATATGGCGATGATCCTGATATGTACACCTTTAATTTAGGTAAGGCATCGGGTGCTACGACCATTGAAGTGGATGGCAAAATTATTAAGGAAAGCATCGGCAAGGGCATTTTGAAAAATGATGACACGGTCATCTATGCCGCAGGCGATCCTATTTATTTCCAATTTAAAAAAGATGGCAGCTCCGGTCTTCTTATCGGTGGCGCATTGGGTATTGTTGTTTTGGCAGGCATCGGCTATGTAATCTATCGTCGACGTCAGGCCACAGTATAGGGAGGGATTGTTATGAAAACGAAGCGACAGGTAACCTATATGTTGATGGCCTTGGCTATGGCTTTAATGCTTGTTCTCAGTGGTTGTGGCAGTTTGGGAAGCTCACAAGACTTTTCGGGCACATGGGGATATATAGAGACTCCGACAATGAAGGATGTTAACTATGAATACTCCAGTGATAAAATCATTCTTGTTACTTTTGAAAAAAAGACCGACCATACGTATACAGGGAATTTTAGGCAGTATCGCTATGCCCCGAAAAAGATGAACTTTTTAAATATGGATGAGTACGAGCGGGGCGACCGTTGGATGGTATTTGGCATTCCTAATGGGCCTAACAGACAAGGCTTATTGCCAAAAATGGAGCCGGAATATACGTTTAAAGAAATCGGTCATGATTTTGAACCATTTAACTTAACTGAACGGGACGGGGTGTTATACATTGATGAAAGCGGTACCGAATATACTTATGACAGCCAAAAAGATGCCCTGGTAAGCGGTAAATTTGTTATGCAACGCATTAAAGACGGCGACATGACAAACCTTAAAAACGAAGCCCAACAACACATCAGAGACTACTTCCAAAAGAAATACGTAGACACCAAGAAGTGGGATCTGGTAGACATCAAATTCACAGACGAAACATCCGGACAATAATATGCTTTTTATAGGCCTTTCCTTCCCCTAAGTTATAACTAATGCACGGAGGGCACAGGCTAATGTAAAAAGAACAAGCCTTGCACGTAAGGACTCCGAGTTAATTCCGCACAGTCTTTATAGCAATCAGACATAAATAACGTACTGAGGGAACGGCGTAACGCAAAAAAAGAGAAGGGTATTGCTCGTAGACGACTTTGTTCTTGTAGAACCAGGAGTCCGAGAGCAATACCCTTCTTCTTTTTACTTATGAAGTCCAAAGACATTATTTATGGAAGATTGTATATGATTTTGTTGGTAAGAAATTGGAGTCCGAGAGCAATCTCCTTCTTCTTTTTACTGAGCAAGAGCCCGATGTGCTTAGTTATAACTGATACCTGTCATTCCACAAAGTGCGAGCCCCGAAGTAAAGTAGGCAAAACGACGATAAGCACACGGTGGTACAGTTGGCAACCATGATGGTAATTTGGTACAGCACGGCTTCATTCGGCATGGCACCGGCCAAAATACTGACCGGTCATCATACCGGGAAGGGCGATAATCCCCATGCCCACCATGGAGTTCATGGTCGGTAAAAAAGACCGTTTCTAAGGACTGTATCACAAATGGATGCAGTATCTTAGCCGGCGGTGTGCCGATATTTAAGAGCACCTCGATTTGCTGTTTGTGAGAATCGAGATTTTCTTTAAATGACTTTAACGCCAAAGTGGCGCCGTTCATGGTAGCACTTACGAGCATACCGCTGATCGGAATGACATATTGGGGCGTTAAAATGTCTTTGCGGATAACGACAAGCAGCATAAAGCTTGTTATACTGATACAGGTGCCGATGACGGATAAGGCAGTAATCCACTTGAATTTACGGTTAAGCCATGGATTTTTGCGAAGCGTTCGAGTCACGGCAAAGCCGACCATCAAGGACAGATAGGTTAAGACAAAAATCGGTGACGGGTTTTGGAAAATGTAGAGCAACACGTATCCGGCAATGATTAACTGCACCGTCATCTGTAAGGTGCCCAGCAAGAGAAATTTCGTCTGCGGGATTTTACAATATGTGAAAATTCCGGCAATAACGAGGAGCAATAAGTAGATGGATAAGAATCCGCCTAATTGCATGGAAATAGCTTCAGTCATAATAAAAACTCCAATCTTATGGAACCGTATGTTTATACTTCGTGACGACTTTTAAGTTCAATCAAAGCATCGCTGAATTTAGGATAGAGTGTGTCGTCATGAGAAATGACCAACGTTGTTTTGTCGTGTTTGGCCATATATTCCTTCATGCGCGTGAAGAAGGTCGTAGCTGTCGGTGAGTCGAGGGCGGCACTCGGTTCATCCCACATATAAACTTCCGCATTGAAGGAAAGCATGATGGCGTTAAAGACACGCTGCTTTTCACCGCCGGATAAACGGGCCACATCTTGTTCCGGCGTAAACGGTGCCGCCGCAATGTGAAGAAACTCCTTCATGGCTGTTTCGGTCGGTGGGGTAGAGCTGCGATACGCATGGAATTGACGGAAATTATCGGCAATAGTGCCGTCAAAGAGATACACTTGTTGATTAATCAGTAGGATTTTACGGCGCAATTCTAATGCATTGATAGTGCTGATATCTACCTTATTGTAATAGATGGTTCCTTGTGAGGGATTAATAGTGGCATTGAATAAGCGAAAAAGGGTGCTTTTGCCGGAGCCGCTGGCACCTTGAATGAAGGTCATTTTGCCTTTTTCAATGGTCATATCAGGGTATTCAATCATATTGTTAAAGACTAAGTCTTTGGTCGTTATTAAGGTCATGAGAGTACTCCTTTCCTCTTTATTCTAATTGATTTTAACAAAATTACCTAGTTAAAAAATTATAAATTTATCATTCATAATTTGAAGTTGAGAATTCATTTCAGATTGACTTTACTCTTTTATTTTTTTGCAAATCGTGCTATGGTTATATTTTGAGATGCCGTACGATGCTTAGAAATTATCCTCAAAATTATGATTTAATGATTGAGGTACCTTACAAATCGATGGTGAACGAATTTATTCGATTTCAAAGAGCTCGATTATTAGCATTACTTAAGTATTCTCAATTTATATAATTGAAGCTATTTTTTTACGTTTTTGTCAAAATCTATATTTATTCAATTTGACAGAGACTATATTTATTTGGTTATCCTAAAAACTCATGCATGAAATAACTTAATGAGATAAATACTTTTGTGCTAGAGGGATGTACATTTAGAATATACAGATTTGAAATTTAGGAGTATAATTTAGTCGTGATATTACGAATGGAGGGCTTTACGATGAGCTTTTCGGTGCGTACAGATGTATGTATCCAGTGTAAAATGTGTGTGGCAGAGTGCCCGACAGGATTATTGGTTATGAAAGAAAACGGTCCGGCCGCCGGTTTTGGCAGTTGTATTTCTTGTGGACATTGCGTAGCAGTTTGTCCAACAAATGCGATTGATTATACAGTAACGCCGCGCGCCGATCAAATTCCGGTTGGGGATTACCAAGTACCAAGTCCTGAAGAGGCAGAGAAGTTTATCCGCTATCGCCGATCTATTCGTACATTCCGTGATACACCGGTTTCAAAGGCGCAAATTACGAGACTCTTGAATGTGGCTCGTATGGCTCCTACCGGCTCCAATAGCCAAGGCATTTCGTATCGAGTGATTCAGAATAAGGAAACGCTGGCTGCTATCAGTGAAGCCGTGATGGACTGGATGAGCGGATTGGGGAAAGAAATAGTCGTATGCGAATTTATGCGTATAATGCAAAGCGCTATAACCGGACTGGGCGTGATTTTATTTTACATAAAGCACCTGCTTTAGTCCTAGCCATAAGCAAGGATGAATTGATTGACCGCGGCCGCGATAACGGTCATTTTGCCCTGTCTTATGCGGAATTAATGGCACCTTCCTTAGGCCTGGGAAGTTGTTGGTCCGGCTTTGTAGAATTTTGCGCACAAGTAGGCTATGAACCACTGCTGAAATTACTTAATTTACCGGCTGGGTATAGGGTTGCCGGAGCTATTATGGTGGGATATCCTAAATTTAAGTACCGCTATATGCCTGAGAGAGAATCACTGAGAGTTTTCTTTGATGAGGAGGATTAAACGCATGGCATTAGTAACACTGGAAATGATTAGGGAAGCGCAAGAACATCTGAAAGGGGTTGCACAGCGAACGGCTATGATGCATTCTACCTCTTTGAGTGAACAATGCGGTTGTGAAGTCCATTTAAAAATGGAGAACTTCCAGCGTACCGGTTCATTCAAATTGCGCGGTGCGTATAACAAGGTAGCGTCATTGTCACCGGAAGAACGAGCTCGTGGGATTGTAGCTTCGTCGGCCGGCAATCATGCGCAAGGCGTGGCGTTGGCCGCTAAGGAATATGGTTGTAAAGCGACGATTTGCATGCCTACCAATGCACCGATTGCCAAAATTGATGCCACTAAAAGTTATGGTGCGGACGTAGTGCTGGCCGGTGATTTTTACGCCGATTGTTATGAAAAGGCTTGCCAATTGCAGAAGGAGAAAGGGTTTACTTTCTGTCATCCGTTTGATGACCCGTTGGTTATTGCCGGTCAAGGCACAATCGGTTTGGAAATTCTTGAAAAATTGCCTGAAACAGATGTTATCGTCGTGCCAATCGGTGGCGGCGGTTTAATTTCCGGTATTGCGGTAGCGGCGAAGGAATTAAAACCAAGTATTCGCATCGTCGGCGTACAGACTCAGAACATGCCGTCCATGAAGGAATCGGTAGAGCTTCGTAAAATTACGACCGTGCCGGCCTTAAAGAGCTTGGCCGACGGGATTACCGTAGGCACGCCGGGTACCTTGACATTTGACATCGTGTCTCAATATGTGGATGAAATCGTTACCGTTAGTGAAGCGGAAATTGCGGAAGCTATTTTGTTCCTTTTGGAACGTGTAAAAACGGCGGCCGAAGGCGCCGGTGCTTGCCCGGTAGCAGCGTTGATGAATCATAAAATTGCCGGCGTTGAAGGCAAGAACGTAGTGGCTATGGTAAGCGGCGGTAATATTGACGTAAACATGATTGACCGCATCATCAACAACGGCCTTGTTAAAACATGGCGTCGGGCTTATTTTGATGTTGTGGTACAAGATAAACCGCATGTTTTATCCAAAATTACGAGCATAATTTCTGACAGCAATGCCAATATTTTGAGTATTTATCATGACCGCAGTCAGCGTGACATTGAAGTGGGCTATGTACATGTAGCTTTGGAAATTGAAACCATGAATGAAAAACATGTTACCAGTCTGTTGGCTACCTTAGCAGACAATGGCTTCCCGGCTATTTTACGCTAACAAGGAGCCATGCGTTAAAGGGAGAGTGTTTTAGGGAGATGACACATATAGAGGAGACAAATTAGAAACATAGAGTAGGAGTAAAAATATGGAATCGGGAAAAAACTTAGAGCGTAATTTAAAACCCCGTCACGTGGAAATGATCGCCCTGGGCGGTACGATTGGGGTAGGCTTATTTATGGGTTCAGCCAGCACGATACAAACAGCCGGTCCGGCCGTATTATTGTGTTACGCTTTATCCGGGGTCGTAATGTTTTTAATTATGCGTATTATGGGTGAAATGCTGTATTTGGAGCCGGTACCGGGTTCGTTTGCGGCTTATGGTTATCGCTATATTTCACCGTATATCGGTTATATAACTGCTTGGTGCTACTGGTTTATGTGGATATCCGTAGGGCTTGCCGAAGTTACGGCGGTTGGGATTTACATGAGTTATTGGTTCCCGGAACTGCCCCATTGGGTATCGGCTTTCGTAGCTATGGCAATTATTGTTGCAGCCAATCTTGCGTCCGTTAAATATTATGGCGAGTTTGAATTCTGGTTTGCTTTGATTAAAGTAGGGACCATCGTATTTATGCTCGTTATCGGGGCCATGATGATTTTATTCGGCTTTGGTAATGACGGTGTACCTATCGGGTTCTCCAATTTATGGGAACATGGCGGGTTTGCACCGCACGGCTTCGGCGGTATGTTGGCGGCTATGTGCGTTGTTGCGGCAGCCTTCCAAGGGGTTGAATTGGTAGGGATTACAGCCGGTGAAGCACAGAATCCGCGTCATACCTTGGTAAAAGCGGTTAAAGGCATTGTTTGGCGTATCTTGATTTTCTATGTTGGTGCTATTTTTATTATTCTTTGTATTTATCCTTGGAATGAACTGGGTTTTGTAGGCAGTCCGTTTGTAACGACATTCTCTAAAGTAGGGATTGCCAGTGCTGCCGGTATTATCAATTTTGTAGTTTTGACAGCCGCTTTATCCGGTTGCAACAGTGGTATTTATAGTTGTGGTCGTATGTTGTATACGTTGGCTAAAACGGTCAGGCCCCTAAGATTTTTGCGAAATTATCTAAATCGGGCGTACCGCGCAACGGTATTTATGTATCCATGCTTTCCTTAGTATTCGGGGTTGTGTTGAATTATTTGATTCCGGACTCCAAATTGTTCTTATATATTTATAGTGCCAGCGTTTTCCCTGCTATGGTATCCTGGTTCGTATTGGCCGGAGCACAGCGCAAGTTCAGAGAACGTTGGGGCAAAGAAATCATGGATCAGCATCCGTTCAAATCGCCATTGTATCCATATTCCAACTATTTCTGCTTGGGCTTCTTGGTACTCGTTACTATCGGTATGATTTGGAATGAAGATACGCGTGTATCCTTAGTGGTAGGTTGGTTGTTTATCGCTATTGTTACGGCGTTCTACTATGGTCTTGGCATGAATAAACGTCCGGTTGTTCACGAAGAATTCGTTCATGAAGACGGACTCGGTGCCGGTGGTCCTGCTCGTGAAGAGTCTGCCGCAGCAGAAGGTTCGGTAACGGCTATTAAATAGTTATTTATTTAGATTGACATAGAGCGTTTAGAGCTTTATCAATAGAAATCTCCTTTGGGAAGAACATAAAAGTCTCACAATAATCTAAAAAAGGTTATTGTGGGACTTTTTTATTCCGGTTTATGTGGTAGGATAATAAATAAGCTTGGCGAAGTGGGGTTTACAAAACTCTTTGAACTGCAGTTGGCGTTATCATTGTTCGCATAACGGTTGGTTTGAGAGTTTGCTTGCATCCGGACTGAGAACCCGAGATGTAGTGCCAAGATACTTTTTGAGGGGCCCATAGGGCAGTGTAAATGAGAGAGAGGTCTTACAAATGAATCTAAAAAAATGGTTAGCACCTGTGTTGGTGGGAATTTTGGCAATCGGTATTGCCGGTTGCGGCACTGATTCCTCATCGAAGGAAATTCGAATCGGCGCAACGGCCGGTCCGCACGCGGAAGTGGTGGAAGCGGTAGCCAAAGAAGCGGCTAAAGAAGGCATCAATGTAAAAGTTGTGGAATTTTCCGATTATGTAACACCGGACAAAGCGTTGGCTGAAGGTGACTTGGATCTTAACAGCTATCAACACGTACCATTTATGGAAAACTTTAACAAAAATAATAACGCTAATTTAGTGTCTATCGGCAAAACAATTTTGATGCGCATGGGTTTATACAGCAATCAGGTGAAAAGTGTTGATGAAATTCCCGATGGCGCTGTTGTAGCTATTCCGAACGATCCGACTAATGGCGGTCGCGGCTTAGCGTTATTGGCTAAAGCCGGTCTTATTACCTTAAAAGAAGGTGTTGGCTTCAAAGCTACGCCGGCTGATGTTGTGTCCAATCCTAAAAACTTACAAATCAGAGAATTGGAAGCAGCACAATTACCACGCAGTCTTGATGATGTGACGGTAGCAGCGATTCCGATGAACTATGTAATGAGTGCCGGTATTGACGTGGCTAAGCAGGGGATTTTCTTAGAACCTAAGAATGAACCGTTGGCTGTCATGGTTTTAGCGGCTCGTGAAAAGGATAAAGACAATCCTACGTATAAAAAAATTGCTGAGATTTACCACTCCCCGGCGATTAAGCAGTTCATTGCCGATAAATTTAAAGGCACCATTGAACCGGCTGAATAATTGAGGCAGGCTGAATCATATGTAAAATAAAGTAAGCCCTGAGGCGATAGTTGTTATCGCTTCGGGGCTTTTTTGATGTTTAAAAGTATGACTCGGGGTAAAACCGAAGGTTGTTTGTCAGACGTTTTATATGTAGTAAACCGAGGTTTATTTGTCAGCTGCTTTTATATGTCGTTTGAGTAATTGGCCGTACCCTTTTTTGCCACAGAATGTATTGTTTTCGGCAATAAGTTGGCCGCGGAGGAATACTTTGGCCACCGTGGCGTTGACGGTCATGCCTTCGTAGGCGGAGTAACCACAGGTAGTTTTTAAATTATCGGCGCGGAATGTCCGTGATTCGTTAGGATTAAAGAGAACAAGATCCGCATCATAGCCCACTTTAATATCGCCTTTGTTTGTAATCCCGAAGATGCGCGCCGCATTAGTGGCTGTCACCTGCACGAATTGCTCCGGCGTAAGGCGTTTTTGCAAAACACCTTCGCTAAAGAGGAGCGGCATGCGTTCTTCTACACCACTGATGCCGCCGGGACAATTTCTGAAATCGTCCACATAGGCTTGCTTTTCAGCAATGGTAAATGGACAGTGGTCGGTGGCAACCACCTGGACCGTGCCGTCCTGTAAGCCCTGCCACAGCGCGTCTTGGTCTTCTTTTTTACGAAGGGGCGGTGCCAGCATATATTTAATGCCTTCCATGGGACCGCCGTCTTTAAATTTATCATCTGTTAAGAAAAGATACTGTGGGCAGGTTTCGGCATAAATATTGGCTTGCCCTTCTTGGCGGGCAAGACGGATTTCGCTGAGGCTTTCGTGCGCCGACATATGCACTAAGTAGACCGGTGCGTCACCGACAACGCGGGCGAGACCGATAACGGTATTTACGCTGATTGACTCGGCCGTATTAGGGCGCGTCAAGGCGTGGCCGATAGGCAGCAATTCTTCCTTGGTCAAACGATTACGCAGTGTATTGGTAATCGTGTCATCTTCTGCATGGACGGTCAAAAGACCACCGCATTTCTTTAAACGTTCCAACAAGGCAAAGAGTTCCGGTTCGTGCAAGGGCGAACCATAGGTGGTATAAGCTTTAAAAGATGGGAATCCTTCTTTGGTTACAAGTTCATTGATTTCTTTTAAAATGGAATCGTCAACATGTTGAAAAACGCCGTGAAAGCTATAATCCACGGGGCAATCTTTGGCGAGGTCGCGATATACATCGAATTGATGATGTAAGGAACAGCCGGCAGGACCGAAGGCTATGTGGTCGATAATGGTAGTTGTACCGCCGCAGGCCGCCGCGATGCCACCATGTAAAAAGTCGTCACAGGCGCGATGTTTCGGCGATTGTTGCAGGTCAAAATGAGTATGCGGATCGATGCCGCCGGGCACGACATAATGCCCCGTGGCGTCAATGATTTCGTAGTCGGTGCCTTGATCTTTAATAGGGACGACTGTTTGGAATTCCTGTTCAGCAGGGCTATTGTTAGTGCCGGAGCCAACTGTTTGCCGGGCCGCATGTGGTGCGGTAATGGCGGTAATCGTGTCACCGGTAATCACGATATCACCGACGAAATGATCGGTGGCTGTGCAAATAAGACCGTTTTCAATAATGATATTCATAAGGCAAACCCTTTCTGCTATAGGCATAGAATCTTGAAAGTGTAATGTCATGATTGTTTTATAACGAGTATATATAACTTTATAATACCCCTTTTGTTGATTTATTCAAAGCATTAAATATACCGAAAGAAGAAAAATAGGGTATAATAAATAGTAAGAGTTTTTTGAATATGAAGTGGCCCACATGAGTGGCTGCGTATCGTGTAGCGGTTGCCGGCAATAGTTAACGTCTCGGCGATTGTATTAGACATATGGCTGGCAGCAAAGGCTGCTTGTGACGAAGATAAAGGAGGTTGTATATGACCGAGTTAAAAGTAGTAGTGTCAGAACAGGCGGAATCAGTAGTCGGTATATTGACGAAACGTGACGTTATTCGGCCGCATCAAACCGATTTTACCAATGTGGGCGCAGTTATTATTTGTGACTGCGAGATAGATACATTAAAGAGTACGCCGGTTAAGGTGTTTGACATTCCTGTATTTGTGGTGCGCACAGGCACCGGTATGGAAGGCTTAAGCCCTAACCAAGTATCGCAGGCGGAGGACACCGTATTGCGCGATGCCTATGCGGTATTAGACGATGAGCCGTCGGAACGTGAATTCTACATTCGACGCCTCGAAACGGCTGTTCAAAATTATGAGCATCGCTCGTTACCGCCGTTTTTCCGTTCTTTGAGACGCTATGTAGAGCTGGGCAATTCCCAGTTTGACTGTCCGGGCCATCAAGGGGGGCGAGTTCTTCCGCAAACATCCGGCGGGCCGCGCTTTTTACGATTATTTCGGTGAACATATTTTCCGCAGTGATTTATGTAATGCGGACGTTCAACTGGGCGACTTGCTCATTCATGAAGGCTACGCGCTGGAGGCTCAGGAGCATGCGGCGCAGGTATTTAATGCGGACAAAACCTATTTTGTACTCAATGGTACGTCCTCGTCCAATAAAGTAGTCCTCAACGCTTTATTGGCTCCCGGCGATATCGTGCTCTATGATCGCAACAATCATAAATCCGTATCGCACGGCGCTTTGGTCCAGGCCGGTGCCATTCCGGTGTATCTGGAAACGGCTCGCAATCC
>ENA-OQJC01000421-OQJC01000421.1-human-gut-metagenome-genome-assembly--contig:-NODE-421-length-12976-cov-2.349599_pt1 | contig 12976 bp, 16 predicted proteins | sample MGYA00242600_ERZ504766 | MGnify/ENA primary metagenome ERZ504766 (study PRJEB26092, sample SAMD00036364) | human gut metagenome | host: Homo sapiens | study: EMG produced TPA metagenomics assembly of...
GCCTTTTCTGACTTCGAGACATTGTGTCCCAAGGTGGAGTGAGGCAAGAGGGCAGCATCGTTTGGGTGCTGCCCTCTTGCGTTTCCCCACGATATGCGGGAGGCGTATCCTATTTTTGATAAGGAGGTTTTACCGTGAGATTAACGGCAAAGGAACTGGAACAAATGAAAAGCGTTGACATCGGCGCAGTGGCTCCCGAGTCCCTGCCGGATGTGAGCGGTATGGCCTTTGACACCTCTCTCCCCCGGGAGGAGCGGATCGTTCTGTTTTTGCAGGCGGTAGAAAATCCATACTGCTTTTGCATCGGCGGGATCGGTGTGAAAATTGAATTTTCGGAAAGCGGGCCGTCCTTGCAGGACACGCTGACGGACTTTCTGCTCCGGCAAAAAAGCGGGCTGTAACTTCGGTTATGGCCCGTTTCTACTTCGAGACAAAGTGTCCCGAGGCGGAGGCATCCTTGTTGTCCCGCCCGGGCAGAGGTATAATATAGATGTAATGTGATAGGGAAGGAGGAACAATGGCACGAGCAAAAAACAGAGGATTGCAACAGAGTTTCTCTCCCTCTTATACCGTCCGCCGCTGGCGGCTGGGCGAATATATCCGGCTTTCCAAGGAGGACTTGAAAAAGGGAAAGGACGACAGCAACAGCGTCATCAACCAGCGTGATCTGCTCAATGACTTTTACCAGAAGCATATCGGAGAATTTGAAAGTGTTTCCGAATATGTAGACGATGGACACACAGGAACGGACGCCAACCGGGAAAATTTCCAGCGGCTCCTTTCCGATGTAATGAGCGGGAAAATCAACTGCGTGGTAGTAAAAGACCTTTCCCGTTTTGCAAGAAATTACAGTGATGCGGGAAGTCTGATTGATAACCTGTTTGTGCAGATGGGTGTCCGTTTTATCAGTCTTGCTGAAAATGTGGACAGCTATCTCAACCCGGACAGCGTTTCCAGTATTATCGTCCCGATTACAAATGTGATGAACGATCAATACTGCTACCAGACCTCAAAGAAAATTCGCCAGGTATTTGACTACAAGCGGCGCAACGGTCAGTACATCGGCGCATTTGCTCCTTATGGATATGTGAAGCACCCAAAGGACAAGCACCGGTTAATCATCGATCCCGATGCCGCTGAAATCGTCAAACTTATTTCTCTTTATTCCTAAAAGGGACATCGAAACGGGCCATCGCTTTGTATCTGAATGAACACGGCGTACCCAGCCCCTCGGCTTATAAACTGCAAAAGGGCATACCCGTTTCAACAAGAGGATATGACGATCCTATGTGGGGAGCCCGTATGATCCACTCCATTCTGACGAACCCACCTATACCGGGGATTTGGCACAAGGCCGTAGCCGGGTAAAAAGTTATAAGGTACACCAGATTGAAACGGTTCCCCGTGAAGAATGGGTAGAAGTAGCTGGAACGCATGAAGCCATTATCGACTATGAAACCTTTGACAAGGTGCAGGCTCTGTTAAAGCGTGACACCCGAACTTCTCCCGAAGGCCGGAAAGTCCATTTGTTCAGCGGCTTTCTGAAATGTGCCGATTGTGGCCGGGCAGTCACTCGTTGCGTTAGTAAAACATCATGTGTATTATGCCTGCTCTACTTACAAAACCGTTCCCGGACAGCCTGCACCATGCACTCAATCAAGCATGAGTGGCTAGAGGCTGCTGTTCTGTTTGCCGTACAGCATCAGGAACATTTAGCTGTTTCCTACTCGGAAATCGTCACGCAGATTAATTCCGCTCCAACCAAAAAAGCCAGTCTTACCGACTGGACGATCTGATAGCTGCAAAAGAGCGGTAAACTAAAAAAGATAACACACTACAAGCAGTCTCTTTATCAAGACTGGAAAGACGGGGAAATTACCCAACAGGACTATCGAAGCATGAAAGCCGACTATGAACGGCAGGTAGCGGCCCTCTCTGATGTGCTGGAACGGTTGACCGCTGAACGGGCAGAACTGGCAAACGGTGTTGACAATGAGCACCCGGCGCTGGTGGCCTTTATGAAATACCAGAACATCGACAAACTAACCCGGGAGGCTCTCATTGATCTTGTAGACCATATCAAGGTTTACGAAAATGGAAATATCAGCGTTAAATGCAAATTCGCTGATGAATTTCGTAAGATAGCAGAATACATTGAAATTAACACTTCTGAAATTCCCGCCGTGGCGGGCTGAGTCCCGCTACATCCTTTCTGGCAGTGTGTTTTCCTAATAAGATTTAATCATATGATTATGATATACTTGAAATCTCTTTTCTTTTTCACGTTCATTCTCCATTATAATTTTTATACAGGTGTATATTTCTACATCTATATTATATTGCATCTTATATTTTTATACAACTGCACATATACTTTAGGAAAGGCAGGTGTAGATATGAATAAGATAATCATTGATTTGGACGTAGTAATGAAAGAAAAAGGAATCAGCAAAAATTCCGTCTGCAAAAACTGCAATTTACAACGAACCCAATTAAACAACTACTGTAAGAATAAGATATCCAGAATTGATCTGAAAATTCTCGCCAGACTGTGCGAATATTTAAAATGCGATTTAACTGATATTTTAAAGCTGGTAGAAGAAGAGGAAGAAAATTCATAAAAATTGCGGCAGTATCTGTCTGATCAGAGATATTGCCGCAGTTTTTATTTCTTTTAATTTTCATTTCTTTTTATAGAACTATCACAGTTTACTCACACTTTTCGCCTATATTATATGCATACAAAGCAAAAAGCTTTTTCATATATACTTTTCCCCTTTTTTCAGCCGGCGATGATATCCCGGCTTTTTCTTTTTGTATAAACAGGCAAAAATTTCTGTTTTCACAAAAACAGCGTGCCGCCAAAGAATGTCTGGAACTCTTTGACGGCACGCTATTTTCATCAAGCTGCCAAGGGGACTTGAACCCCCGACTCCGCCTTACCAAGGCGACGCGCTACCGACTGCGCCATAGCAGCTTATGTGATAAACACAACACTAATATTATACATCAATTAGGTAAGCTCTGTCAATATTTTTATATAATTTTGATAAACTTTCACCTTTTATTTCCATCTTCATGAATCCACCATGCCTAATAGAATCAAGCATTGCTTCATAAAATTCATCTCTTTTTATCTCAATTCATTTTTCAGCAATTTCTGTGCCTTGCTCTTAATCCTCTGCAGAGCATTATCCACCGCCTTGGGGCTTTTTCCGAGAAGCTCTGCGATTTTCCTGTAATCCGTTCCCATCAGGTGCAATTCCAGCACATGATTCTCCAGCGTACTTAAATTCTCCTTCAGCCGTTCTGAAAAAATCTCGGTAAACTCTTTTCCAAAATACAATGCTTCCGGATTATTTTCCTCCTGTGGTTCAATGGTATCGATCAGAGGAACCTTCTTTCCTTCCTCCACGGATTCTTCGTACAATGAAACATACGAATTCAGCGGAAGGTGCTTCTTTCTCTGAGATGCCTCGATCGCACTGTACATCTGCCTTGAGACACACAGTTCGGCAAAGCTTGCAAAGGATGTTCCCTGCCTGGTCTCATAATCACGGATTGCTTTAAAAAGCCCGATCATCCCTTCCTGGATGAGATCTTCATTCTCTCCGCCGAGAAGAAACATGGCTCTTGCTTTCTTTCGAACCATGGGCTTGTATTTATTCATGATAAAATCTGTGATCGCAGAGTCCCCGCCGCGCAGCTCTTCGATCAAATTTTCATCTGTCAGCATTTCATACCGGTTTCTCTGCATCATTTCCTCCATTTTATCCTTACATCGTTCTCTGACGTACAATCTCGTAAGCAAGTACTCCTGCCGCAACCGATGCATTCAGAGAATCAATCTCACCTTTCATCGGAATGCTGGCAACAAAGTCACATTTTCTTTCACCAGACGTCCCACGCCTTCCCCTTCATTTCCGATCACCAGACCAATCGGTCCTTTCAGGTTCAAACGATACATGGATTCTCCGCCCATATCCGCACACACGAACCAGAGCCCTTTTTCTTTCAATTCTTCCATTGTCTTTGCCAGGTTTGTGACTTTTGCGACCGGAGTATAGTTTAAGGCTCCTGCAGAAGTTTTTGCCACGGTCGCAGTCAGTCCCACTGCTCTTCTCTTCGGAATGATCACGCCGTGTGCCCCTGCCAGATTTGCAGTTCGAATGATCGCACCCAGATTGTGAGGATCTTCGATATTATCAAAGCAGAATCAAAAAACGGATCTTCCCCTCGTTCTTCTGCCAGTTTTAACATATCCTCCACTTCCGAATATTCATAGGCAGCCGCATATGCGATTACACCCTGATGTTTTCCGGTCACGGAAATCTGTGAAAGTCGCTCTTTTCCCACAAAATTGATGATCGTATCATGCTTTTTCGCTTCTCTTACAATGGTGCGCACCGGTCCGTCCTGACATCCGTCCAGCACAAATACTTTATCGATCGGCTTTCCCGAACGAAACGCTTCGAGCACTGCATTTCTCCCCTCAATCACAAGGGTATGCTCTGTATTATCAAATTCTTTCCTATTTTCCTGCATCTTCTTCTCCCTGATTTTCTTTCAGACTTTCCAGTCCGATTTTTATAAGCGTCAGTAACCTCTCATATTGCTTTTTCAAATACAAATATCCGACCAGTGCCTCAAATCCCGTTGCTCTTCGATAATCTGTAATAGACTGGTTTTTAGCAGGGGATATGGATTTTGCATTCCGCCCTCTTTTATAGACAGCATGTTCTTCTTCTGTCAGATGTTCCTGCATGGCACGCATCATAAATGACTGCGCAGATGCCTGCACATACCCGCTGGTCTCTCTGTGAAGCTTCTGAACCTGACGGTTTCCCTGATTGATCACCATGCTCTTGATGATCAGATCATATACACAATCTCCAATATAAGCCAGCACAAGCGGAGAATATGCAGATACATCCACCGGTTCAAACTGCAGCATCTCTTCCATCAGATCCCTGAATTCAAAATTTACGCTCTTTTCCATTTTACCCCTTCTCTTGTATCTTCCAGAATGATTCCTTTTGCAAGCAGCTCGTCACGGATTTCATCTGCCCTGGCAAAATTTCTTTCTTTTCTTGCAGCCTGACGCTCTGCGATCAGCGCCTCGATATCGTCTGCCAGCATCTCCTGCTCTTTTTCTACGATAATTCCAAGTACATCTGTCAATGCGACAAGCTGGCTCAACAGGTTTTGCAGATATTCTTTAGAGCTTTCCCCGTCTGTATTTGTGTTGATAAATTTCACCAGGTCAAACACTGCCGCGATTGCATCTGCTGTATTGAAATCATCATCCATGGCTTTTTCGAATTTCCGGGTAAATTCCTGACTTTTTACAATCTTTGCCTGCTCTTTTTCTGTCATATTCTCTGTTTTTGCGCCTTCGAGCAGGAATTTCAAATGTTCTGCTGCTGTCACGATACGCTCCAGACCGTTCTTTGCTGCCTCCATCAATTCTGCACTGAAGTTCAGCGGACTTCTGTAGTGCGCACTCAGCATAAAGAAACGCAGTACCTGAAGATCATACTTTTCTCCGATCTCACGTACAGTAAAGAAGTTCCCAAGAGATTTGGACATTTTGCGGTTATCAATATTCAAAAAGCCGTTGTGCAGCCAGTATTTGGAAAAATCTTTTCCGTTGGCAGCCTCACTCTGTGCAATCTCATTTTCGTGATGCGGGAAGATCAAATCCTCTCCACCGGCATGAATGTCAATCTGCTCTCCCAAATACTTTTTGGACATTTCCGAGCACTCGATGTGCCATCCAGGACGCCCTTCACTCCATGGTGACTCCCATGCAGGTTCTCCCTCTTTTTTCGGTTTCCAGAGTACAAAGTCCAGAGAATCCTCTTTTTCATCTTCTCCCGTCACGAGAAGGGAACGTCCGCCGGACTGCAGATCGTCCAGATTTTTATGTGACAGCTTTCCATACCCTTCAAATTTTCTGGTACGGTAATAAACTGTTCCATTCTTTTCATAAGCATAGCCCTTGTCGATCAGCGTCTGGATCATATCGATCATGCCGCCGATTTCTTCTGTTGCCAGCGGATTTTTGGTGGCAGGCTTGACATTCATCCCTTCCATATCTTTTTTACATTCTTCAATATAGCGTTTGGAAATCTCTTCTGCTGTCACACCTTCCTCGTTGGCTTTTTTGATGATCTTATCATCTACGTCTGTAAAGTTGGATACAAAATTCACATCGTATCCTTTATATTCAAAATATCTTCTGACCGTATCAAACACGATCATCGGTCTTGCATTTCCGATATGGATGAAGTTGTAAACAGTAGGTCCGCAGACATACATCTTTACTTTTCCTTCTTCCAATGGAACGAACTCTTCCTTTGTTTTTGACATTGTATTATACAGTTTCATCTTTTTTCTCCTCTCCCGTCTGTTCTGTTTTACATTGTTTCATACATCTCATTTTCTGTACCATCTCCGTCAGCTGATCGTGAAGCTCTCTGCTCTCTTTCTGAAGTTCTCTGATATCACTGAGCACCGGATCCGGAAGGTTGATTTGATCCATTTCACTTCGAAGCACCTTTTTGTCATCTCTCTTTACGATTCTTCCCGGAACTCCCACTACGGTACAATTCGGTGGCACCTCTTCCAGCACAACCGAACCGGCTCCGATTTTTGAATTCTCTCCGATTGTAAAAGAACCCAATATCTTTGCGCCTGCACTGACCATGACATTATCCTCCAATGTAGGATGCCGCTTTCCCTGCTCTTTCCCGGTACCGCCAAGAGTCACCCCCTGATACAAAGTCACGTTATCTCCGATCACTGTGGTCTCTCCGATGATCACTCCGCTTCCGTGATCAATAAACAGCCCTTTCCCGATCTGTGCGCCCGGATGGATCTCGATTCCCGTTTTTCTGGCTGCACGCTGGGAAATCCATCTGGCCAGAAAATAATGCTTTTTCAGATATAATTTATGCGCTACCCGATATCGCAAGATCACCTTAAAACTGGGATATAACAGCACTTCCATACTCGATTTGATCGCCGGGTCACGTTCTTTCACCACCCGGATTTCTTCCCGGATATAAGACAGCATTCCCATATGACATCCTCCTGACTTTTCTGCCATTTTAAAACAAAAAAACTTCATCTCTACAACTTAGAGACGAAGTTCTTCCGCGGTTCCACTCTATTAAAAGAATCTGGTTCTTTCACTCATTGCACGTAACGTATGCGACACGTACCCTGCTACTGACATTCTTTGTGTGTTCGCAGAATCAGCTCCCGAATGCACTTCTTTGGCCGCTTTCCCGGAATTGCTTTCAGCCGGTGACAATTCCTCTCTGTGAGCGTATGACCAGATACTCTTTTCGTTCTAAGCCTTTGCTTTTATTTCTTAGTCCAGATTATATCTTATGCAAAATTTTCTGTTTTGTCAACTTCTTTCACACAATCTCATTCAAGAATACCGGAGAGAGCGGTGAAATTTTCTCCAGCTCACACTCCAGCTCTCTGCCAAGACATACGTCCGGATCCTTTCTTAGATCCGCCGCACTTCGATAGCCAAATACAAGTTCCGTAAGCGCACCGATTGTCAGCACTCCCTGAGAATCCTCTGTCTCTGTGACCTGTATCCTGCCATCTTCCTGACTGCACAGCTTCCAGATCCTGCTGTTTCCAGTCAAGATCGGATCAATGACCGCAAAGGAACAAGAAAGACTTTCTCCCTCTTTGACCGTAAGCACTGATAACAAGGTCTCAAGATGCAGAATCCGTACCATGATCATCGGTTTCCTCTCCACAGACCTTGCACAAGGCTCCAACACTTCCGGACACGCCAGTACTTTGACCGGCTTCTCACTCAAACCGGATATGGAATCCCAAAATACAGTCTCATATCCCGGAAGGATCAGCGGTTCTAAAACTTCGCAGGTTTCCTCTTTTGCATAGCAGTAAATCCCCACCAGCTTTCCGTCTTTTTTCAGCATTCGGATTCCGCCGTTTTCACTCTGCTGCTCCAATACGCGTGTCTGATAGTAATGCGCGTCTCTCACTGCATATACCCGAGCCGTTCCAAAGAGCCGCTCCTTTGCAAACGCAGCCAATTCTTCTGCCTGAAACATTGTTGCATCTTCCTCTTCGATCAATTCTGTCTCTGCCTTTTTTTCAAACACCGCCTGCCTCTGGCTGTATACAAACCTAAAATCATATGGAGTATAGATTGCCTCTGCTGCCGGCATCAAAAATGTAAACGGCTCTTTTTTCCCATACATCTCCTGCATCGCTTTTCGCAGAAGACTGCTCATATAACCCCGGCTTCTGTATTGTGCTCTTGTGGCCACTGCAATAATATAACGGCATAAAAACGGATGCTCTGCCACCTGAAGCTGATAAGGATTCAGCTGGAGCATGGACTGGATCTCTCCGTCTTCTTCAATCACCCAGATTTCATTCTCTTTTGTCTTGATAAAATAGTAATAATCCAGAAATGCCCTGGTATCGTCTGAAAACACTTCCTCCCACAGCTTCCGGGTCTTTTGGTGCTCCTGTTCTTCCAGTCTTCGAAGTTCCATCCTCGTTCTCCCATCTATGCTTTTTTGCACCCCTGACAGCCGGCACATCCACCTGTCTGCGCTGTCACATCCACACTGCTGTAATTCATCACTTTTTCCAGCATACAGATTGCCTGAGAGGAAATCCCCTCTCCGCTTCCGGTAAATCCAAGTCCCTCTTCTGTCGTTGCCTTGACATTAATCTGATCCGACTCAATTTTTAATGCTTTTGCAATATTTTCGCGCATTGTATCAATATAAGGACGCATCTTTGGTCTCTGTGCAATGATCGTTGCATCAATATTTTCAATCAGAAACTGATGTTCTTCTAAGAGATCGGCAACATGCTCCAACAGTCTGATGCTGGAAATCCCTTTATACGCAGGATCTGTATCCGGAAAATGCTTCCCGATATCCCCCAGTGCAGCCGCCCCCAGAAGCGCATCCATGATCGCATGGAGCAGCACATCCGCATCCGAATGTCCGAGCAGTCCTTTTTCATAGGGAATCTCTACACCGCCAAGGATCAGTTTTCTTCCTTCTACTAATTTATGCACATCATATCCCATTCCAATTCTCATATTTATCTGCTCCTTTCTATTTCTGACTGCTTTTCTTTTCTATTGGCTGTCCGATTGTTCTTCTGTATCAATCGGAGCTTCTTTCTCTTCTTTTTCTTCCTGTTCCGGCATTTCCTGCTTGAACTGAATATCCGGAATCTCTCTTCGTGTTTCCTGTGAAGTTTCCATTGAATCCTCTTTCTCCACAATCTGAAGATCATCCTCCTGAGATTTTTCTCCTCCCCTGCTCATCTTCCATACGCTGCTGATCGCAGCACCTGCATATACAACCCCCACTCCAATAAACAAAACTGCGGCACATATCATCAGCGCCAGATTGTTCGGCTGCTCCCTGGTCACCTGGGAAATGATCTGAACCCCAAGAAATACCAGATACAATCCCGCCACGATCCGCAATACCATCCATGACTTTTTATTCATCTTCTGCCTCCTTGTAAGCCGGATATTCCGGCTTTCTTTTTCATTCTCTGATTGTAACAAAAAAGAAGCCCTCATTCAAGGACTTCTTTTTCAGTAGCGGAAACTGGATTTGAACCAGCGACACCACGGGTATGAACCGTGTGCTCTAGCCAACTGAGCTATTCCGCCATCTTTCATGGTATGGGGCCTACAGGGCTCGAACCTGTGACCCTCTGCTTGTAAGGCAGATGCTCTCCCAGCTGAGCTAAGACCCCATATCCGTCGGATGCGTTTCCCGCAACCGACTTCGTTAGTATACTACCTGTACCAGGGAATGTCAACCCTTTTTTCACATTTTTTGCAATTTTTCAAATTATTGCAACAAATTCTGCATTTATAGTGCCCAGCTGCCGTCTATAAAGACTGGAATTTCTTTTCCATCCTCTGTAATTCCTGTAATCTTCATGTCTTTTGTACCAATCATAAAGTCCACATGATTGATGGAATGATTCCCGCCGATCTGATGCAATTCTTCTTCATTCATCTTCTCTCCATCCTGAACGGTTGTCGGATAACACTCTCCCAATGCAAGATGGCAGGATGCATTCTCATCAAACAAGGTATTATAGAACAGGATTCCCATCTCAGAAATCGGAGAAGCGTACGGCACCAGCGCTACTTCTCCAAGACTTTTGGAACCTTCATCTGTATCCAGCAACTGTTTTAATGCATCGTATCCTTCTCTGGCGTCAAAATCCACAACTTTTCCTTCATGGAACGTCAGACTGAAGTCTTTGATCAGATTCCCCCGATAACTCAGCGGTCGGGAGCTTACGACCTTTCCTTCTGCTTTTCTGTAATCCGGCATTGTAAATACTTCTTCTGTCGGCATATTTGCAATAAAACGCACTCCCGATCCGGATTCCTCGGAACCGCCTTCCCAGATATGGTTTTTCACAAGTCCTACTCTGAAATCCGTTCCGGCCTCATTCTCATAATGCAGCTCTGTAAACTGATACTTGTTCAAAATCTCACATTTTTCGGAAAGCAGCGCATCATGCTCTCTCCATGCCTGAACTGCATCTCCATCCTGAATCCTTACTGCGCAGAAGATCGCTTCCCACAGACTTTCCATGGCTTGTGCTTCGTCTTTTTTCCGGAAACACTTGCTTTGCCCATTCTTTTCCCGGAACAGCTGCCACTACCCACTGCACCTGGCTTGACACCATCCGTTTGTAATACGGCTCCATCGCCTTGTCATTCGCTTTTGCAGCTGCCATCTGTTTTTCCCTGTCCACGCCTTTAAAAGCATTTGGATTCTCTGCTGTGATCGCAATAAATGCCGCTCCATTTTCTGCATAGCTGTTCATGGAATCTGCGCGCCACTTCGGAACATTTTCAAACACCTCCATCGGTGCATACTCGTATCTTAAGCGTGCAACTTCATCATCGCCCCAGTGTACGATCACTTCTTTTGCTCCTGCCTCATATCCGGCCTTTACGATCATCCGGCCAAACTCCCAGCATTCTGCGGGGCAGCGCAGGACCAGTTCCTGTCCTTTCTGGATGGCCGCGCCATTTTCTACGATCAATCTTGCATATTCCTGCTGTTTTTCCTGAAAATTCATCTCTATCTCACACTCTCCTTATTTCTGACATTCAATTTACTTCACTAGTATATCAGCTTTTCTGCCAAAAATACACCCTACCGGCTCAACAATTTTTGATAAGTAAAATCAATCAGAAACGCGCCCAGAGGAGCTGTAATAAGAATCGACACAACTGCCACTGTCAGAACGATATTCCCACAGGAAAGCCCCATGGCAAGCGGAATCCCTCCAATGGCCGCCTGAACAGTTGCTTTCGGCATATATGCGATCATGCAGAATGTCCGCTCCTTCCTGTTTAAACCGGTTTTTAAAAGACAGAAAAACACTCCCGTCATCCGGAATGCAAGCACACCAAAAATCAAAATAACAGCCGCAAATCCTGCAGACAGCGCATATTTAATATTCACTGTGGCTCCCACAAGAACAAACAGCATAATTTCTGAAACAACCCACAGTTTGTTGAATTTAACAGACAAACGTTCTGCAACTCTTTTCCGTTTTTTCTGAAGCGTGATTCCGACCGCCATCACAGCGATCAATGAAGCAAACGGAATCACACCCGCAAGCTGATCCTCCAATGTGACCAGAATAAACGAAACACACAGAAAGATCATCACCTTGGACGTATCCCGGATATGTACCTTTTCAAAAAACTTTGCCATCAGATATCCGACAGTCATTCCGACAACAATCCCCAACGCAATGGAAACCGGAATGTTCACAAAGCTTTTTACAGATACCGCATCCCCCTGTGCAAGACCAGTGAACGCTGTAAATAAGACAATTACAAAAACATCATCCACAGAAGCTCCCGCAAGGATCAGTTGAGGAATACCTTTTCCCGTCCCGTAATTTTCTTCCATAAGCTTCAGCATTTTCGGAACGATCACGGCAGGTGAGACTGCTCCTACAACAGTCCCCATAATGGCTGCATCCAAAATTGAAACCCCAAGCAGCCTCGGTGCCAGCAGAATCATCCCCAGAATTTCAAAACAGGCCGGAACAAAACACATCAGAATTGCCGGTCTTCCTACTTTTTTCAAGTCTTCCAGATTCAGTGAAAGCCCTGCTCTTGCCAGAATAATAATTAATGCGATTTTTCGAAGCTCAGACGAAATATTCAAAATGGAAGCATCGATCAGATTCAAAGCATATGGCCCCAATACGATCCCTGTCACCAACATTCCTAAGAGCCCCGGAAGATGCACTTTTTTACAAAGCCATCCCATCATCATGCCAAGCAACAGTATACACGCAATACTCATCAACATTTTTCTTTCTCCCTTATTCTTTTTATCCAAAACTCTTGGAGCAAAAACAAAAGAGATCTGAAATTCAGACCTCTCTCTTCGTAGCGGAAACTGGATTTGAACCAGCGACACCACGGGTATGAACCGTGTGCTCTAGCCAACTGAGCTATTCCGCCATATTCACTTAAATCTATGGGGCCTACAGGGCTCGAACCTGTGACCCTCTGCTTGTAAGGCAGATGCTCTCCCAGCTGAGCTAAGACCCCATAATTTGAAGCTGCTATTTTCTCAATCGCAACTTGCTTGATTATTATACTATTGACTTTTTAGATTGTCAATACTATTTTTCTACTTTTTTCCACATTTTTTTATTTTATTGCTTTTGTGTAGTTCTGGAAATATGTACAATCAAATAAACCCTTTCCTCTTCTGTAATTTCTTTCTGGAGCAAATCTTCCAAAAGCCGTTGCAAAAAAAAATTGCATATGGATTACGAACCTGGAATAATTGATACTTTCTTCATAAAAAAGACCAAGACAAGAGGTGCAATAATCTCATGCTCCTCATTGTTCTCGGTCTTGCCTGCATTACCAGTAACAGCC
>ENA-OQJC01000422-OQJC01000422.1-human-gut-metagenome-genome-assembly--contig:-NODE-422-length-12972-cov-2.665006_pt1 | contig 12972 bp, 12 predicted proteins | sample MGYA00242600_ERZ504766 | MGnify/ENA primary metagenome ERZ504766 (study PRJEB26092, sample SAMD00036364) | human gut metagenome | host: Homo sapiens | study: EMG produced TPA metagenomics assembly of...
TTGCCGTAAAATCAGCCGAAGAGGGTTGACGAAAAAAATAAGCAGCGAGCTGGGTCTTAAATAGTGAAACGGATTGTGAATATCCGTCTTACGGACTGGAGATGGAATATGAAAGAATATGAACTGATATGGGTAAAATTTTTAATAAATGTCCGCGGAATCAGATGCGTGATGTTTTTGTGGAAGAGCTGGAACTTGAGGATCCGGAAGAATATATCAGAAATAAATTCAAAGGAAAAGAAGTTTCCTATGAGAAAACTGTTCTGGAGGATGGAACCATTATTTTTGATATTACGACTTCACAAATAAAACAGCGTTGCTCCTTTACAGAAATTTGACAAATGTGGTATAATATCATTTACGCTGTACGGAAGTGCTGTAAGCAGGAAAGCCACAGACAGTGTGTGAAGATATAAAGACAGATAAGCGGTAAAGAATCGGATATTCTGAAAGAGAAAGGGGAATGTTATGGCCGAGGAACAAAAGACACATACGCATGTACTGGAGGATGGGACGGTAGTTGAACATTCTCATGGGGAGCATGGGCATCATCACAGTCATGCGCATACAAAGGCAGTGCTGAATCGTATGTCCAGAGCAATCGGACATATGGAATCTATCAAACGTATGATAGAGGACGGAAGAGACTGTGCGGAAGTTCTGATACAGCTTTCAGCAGTGAAATCTGCTATCAATAATACAGGTAAGATCATTCTGCAGGATCATATCGAACACTGTATCGTAGATGCAGTGGAACATGGTGATAAAGAGGCAATTAAAGAACTTGAGGTAGCAATTGACAGATTTGTAAAGTAATATGCGTACTCTGGAGCTTGTTTGAAAAATGCTTTACGCAAGATGTGCGTCGCAATTTGTGGAAATGATTTTTCAGACACGCTCCACACTGGCAATAGAGAATATTTTGTTATTGTTCACACACCACTATCCCGCGAGGTGTTTTGGCATGAATATGCCAAAATCCCGAGACATACAAGCCAAAATTCCATTGCCGCAGGCAATCTGGAATGAATTTTGGCTGCGTTACTGTGAACGGAGTGAACAGTAACAATATTTTGTCAGTACAGCAGTGCGTAAATATAAAGGAGAAGATTAATTATGGCAAAAGAATGTAACAACACTTCATGCGACAAAGCAAGCTGCGAAGGTTGTTCAAGCAGCAAGAAACAGCAGAGCTTTCAGGCAGAAATGAATGCTCAGTCAAATGTAAAACATGTGATCGGGGTTGTCAGCGGAAAGGGTGGAGTTGGTAAATCCTTCGTAACAGGCTCTCTGGCAAACATGATGGCAGCACAGGGATACAAAGCCGGTATCCTGGATGCGGATATCACAGGACCGTCCATTCCGAAAATGTATGGATTAAAGGGTGCAGCAATGGCAAATGATGAAGGTATCTACCCGATGATCACAAAAAACGGGATCAAGGTAATGTCCATCAACCTTCTGCTTCCTACAGAGGATACTCCTGTAATCTGGAGAGGTCCGGTTCTTGCAAATATGGTAAAACAGTTCTGGACAGATGTTATCTGGGGCGACGTAGACTATCTGTTTGTGGATATGCCTCCTGGAACAGGTGATGTTCCGCTTACAGCATTCCAGTCTCTGCCGATCGAAGGAATCGTGATCGTAACATCACCTCAGGATCTGGTTAAGATGATCGTTAAGAAAGCCTTTAATATGGCTGAGATGATGAAGATACCGGTACTTGGAATCGTAGAGAACTACAGCTATGTGAAATGTCCGGACTGCGGAAAAGAGATCAAAGTCTTTGGTGAGAGCCATATTGATGAGATCGCAGCAGAGCTGAAGGTTCCTGTACTTGGAAAAATGCCGATTGATATGGATTATGCAACCAAGGCAGACGGCGGATTCTTTGCAGCAATCGATAATCAGTATATTACTGATGCACTGGCTGTAATGCCGAAATAAGAAAAAGAAGTTCTCATTCAGTAAGAAACGCGATTATAAAAATTGTTGTTTCAGTACTGAGTGAGGACTTCTTTTATTATATGGAAGTAAACATTTCAATAAAGCGTTCAGCAGCCTGAGAGACAGTAAGGCTGTCATGCTGAGCAAGTACAAGCTGACGTCCGGGAAGCGGCTCTTTTAACATCAGCGGTGTCAGCAGATCATTTTCTTTTAACATATAATCAGGAACGCAGGCAATTCCCAGTCCGATTCGTGCCAGGTCCAGAAGCAGGTCATTACTGTTTAACTCTACTTCAGGAAGAAGCTTGAGATTATGGGCTGTAAATGCTTCCCGCAAATATTCGCTGGTGGTACTTTTGGGGGAAAGCATCAGGATCGGATAGTTCAGAAGCTCCTGCAGTTCGGTTTGAACAGTGTGTACAGGAAAGTAATCCGTATTGGCAACAAATACATCGTGAAATTCTTTTAACACACGGGTCTGAAAATGACTGCCAAGCCTGGAATTGGGACAGTTGCATACAATAAGATCTGCCTGACCCTTTTCCAGAAGCTCTGCACAGCCGATGGAGGTACTGTTTGTGACTTTGATACGGACATCCGGATAGGTCTGATGGAATTTCTGCAGATAATCAATGAGAAAATACCTGCAGATCGTATCGCTGGCAGCAATACGCAGCTGCCCTTTCAGCAGATTGTCTCCGGACAGGAGAGATTCCCCTTCGTCCAGAAGCTGGAGAGCCGGTTTTACATGTTGGAGCAGAAGTTCTCCTTCAGGAGTTAACAATACTTTCTTGGTACTGCGGATAAAAAGAGGATGATTTAGCTTCTTTTCCAGAGTTTTAATGGACTGGCTGACTGCTGACTGGGAGATAAAAAGCTGGCGGGAGGCCTCTGAGAAGCTGAGGGTGGTGGCAACATAGTAGAATACTTTGTATAGTTCAAGATTAATATCCATAGAAATAAATCCTTTCATAAAATAATGTGATGATACAAATTGTCGGCAGCAATGGAACTTTAGAGCTTGTATGTCTCTGGATTTTAGCATATTCATTCCAAAACATTTCACGGATAGTGATTAATTAGTGTTACTGTTCACTCCGTTCTCAGTAACACGCTTCGCGATGCACAGAATTTATGCTAATCGCATAAATTCGCGCGGTATATCTCGGGTTTTCTGTGACCTTCGCTCACAAAAACACCTCGCGGGATATTACCAGTGAACAGTAACTAATTAGTTACATTAATAAAAAATATAAGATATATTAATTTTACTAATGATATTTCCTATGATACTATAAAGAAAGCAATAGTTCAAGCAGCAGGTTCACTGGAGTCGGGCTGCAAGGTGCTTTTAAAGCATTTTTAAAACAATGCATACATAAGAAAGGAGTTTCTATGAGTAACGTAAGACGTGTCTATGTAGAAAAGAAACCGGCCTTCGCTGTACAGGCAAAGGAATTAAAACATGAGGTCAGCAGCTATCTGGGAATTAAATCCGTAACAGCAGTACGTGTGCTGATCCGCTATGATGTAGAAAATATTTCTGATGAAGTTTTTGATAAAGCATGCAAAACTGTTTTTGCAGAGCCACCTGTAGATGATTTATATCTGGAGAATTTTGAGGCAGCAGAAAGCTCCCGCATCTTTTCTGTAGAATTTTTACCGGGACAGTTTGACCAGAGAGCAGATTCTGCTGTTCAGTGTGTACAGTTCCTGGATGAGAATGCACAGCCTATCATTCGTTCCGCAACTACTTATGTAATTGAAGGAACTATTACAGATGAAGAATTTGATGCTATCAAGCATCACTGTATCAACCCTGTAGATTCCCGTGAGACAGGTCTGCAGAAACCGGAAACACTGGTAACTGTTTTCCCGGAACCGGAAGATGTTAAGATTTTTGACGGATTTAAGGAAATGCCGGAAGCAGAATTAAAGGAACTTTATGATTCTTTAAATCTTGCCATGACATTCAAGGATTTCCAGCATATCCAGCATTATTTCAAAGAAGAAGAGAAACGTGACCCGTCCATGACAGAAATCCGTGTACTTGATACCTACTGGTCTGATCATTGCCGTCACACAACCTTCTCCACAGAGCTGACAGATGTAAAATTTGACGAAGGTGATTACAAAGCACCGATCGTAGATACCTACAACAAATATCTTGCTGACAGAGAAGAACTTTACAAAGGCCGTAAGGACAAATTTGTCTGCCTGATGGATCTGGCTCTGATGGCTATGAAGAAACTGAAAGCAGAAGGAAAGCTTGCTGATCAGGAAGAATCTGATGAGATCAATGCCTGCAGTATTGTAGTTCCTGTAGACGTAGACGGTAAAGAAGAGGAATGGCTGATCAACTTCAAGAATGAGACACATAACCATCCTACTGAGATCGAGCCATTCGGTGGTGCAGCTACCTGCCTTGGCGGTGCAATCCGTGACCCGCTTTCAGGACGTACTTATGTATATCAGGCAATGCGTGTAACAGGTGCAGCAGATCCTACTGTTTCTGTAAAAGAAACTCTCAAGGGTAAACTTCCGCAGAAGAAACTGGTAAGAAGCGCAGCTCATGGCTACAGCTCCTATGGAAACCAGATCGGTCTTGCAACAGGCTATGTAAAAGAAGTTTATCATCCAAATTATGTGGCAAAACGTATGGAAATCGGTGCTGTTATGGGTGCTGCTCCCAGACGCGCAGTAATCCGTGAGAATTCTGATCCGGGAGATATCATTATCTTGCTTGGAGGACGTACAGGACGTGACGGTATCGGTGGCGCTACCGGTTCTTCCAAGGTTCATACAGAAGCTTCTATCCGAAGTATGTGGCGGCTGAAGGTTCAGAAAGGTAATGCTCCTACTGAGCGTAAAATCCAGCGTATGTTCCGCCGTGAAGAAGTCAGCCATACTCATCAAGAATGTAATGACTTTGGTGCAGGCGGTGTTTCCGTTGCTATCGGTGAGCTGGCAGCAGGTCTTAGAGTAGATCTTGACAAGGTTCCGAAGAATATGCAGGTCTTGACGGAACTGAGATCGCAATCTCCGAGTCTCAGGAACGTATGGCTGTAGTAGTTGACCCGAAAGATGTAGATACTTTCCTTGGCTATGCAAATGAAGAGAACCTGGAGGCAATTCCGGTTGCAGTTGTAACAGAGGATCCTCGTCTGGTACTTGTATGGAGAGGAAAAGAAATTGTAAATATTTCCCGTGCATTCCTGGATACTAACGGTGCACATCAGGAGACAACTGTAGAAGTAGAAATTCCGAACAAAGAAGGTAACCTCTTTGAAGAGCGCCCGGATGTAGCTGATGTAAAAGCTAAATGGATGGAAACTCTGGCAGACTTAAATGTATGCTCTCAGAAAGGACTTGTGGAAATGTTCGACGGTTCTATCGGAGCAGGCAGTGTATTTATGCCATACGGTGGTAAATATCAGCTCACAGAGACTCAGTCCATGGTAGCAAAGGTTCCGGTACAGAATGGTAAAACAGGATACTGTAACTATGATGAGCTATGGCTTTGATCCTTATTTATCTTCCTGGAGCCCATATCACGGAGCTGCTTATGCAGTGACAGAGTCCGTTGCAAGAATCGTGGCAACAGGTGGTGATTATAAGAAAATCCGTTTCACATTCCAGGAATACTTCCGTCGTATGACAGAAGATCCGAAGAGATGGAGCCAGCCTTTCGCAGCACTTCTCGGTGCTTATGCAGCACAGATGGGATTCGGACTTCCATCCATCGGTGGTAAGGACAGTATGTCCGGTACATTCAATGATATTGATGTACCTCCGACACTGGTATCTTTCGCAGTTGACGTTGCGAAGATCCAGGATGTGATTACACCGGAATTAAAGAAAGCAGGAAACAAACTGGTATGGCTTCGTGCACCGAAGGATCAGTATGATCTGCCGGATTATGCAGGAATCATGGATCAGTATGAAAAACTTCATAAAGATATGCAGGACGGCAAAGTTGTTTCTGCTTATGCACTTGACCGCCATGGTATTGCAGCTGCAGTTGCAAAGATGGCATTTGGTAATGGCATGGGCGTGAAGATCGAACATAACCTTGATCCTAGAGATTTCTTTGCACCTGGATTTGGCGATATTATCCTGGAAGTTCCGGATGGTAAAGTTGGTGAGCTTTCCATCACATATACAGTGATCGGTGAAGTAACTGCTGACGGTAACTTCTCATATGGAAATACAGTGATCACTGTAGATGAAGCTGAAAACGCATGGAAAGGTACTCTGGAAAAAGTATTTAAGACAGTTTCTTCTGAGAATGACAAAGAGGCAGCTGACAGAGATGAGAAGCTTTATCGTGCAGACAACATTTATGTATGCAAGAACAAGGTTGCGAAACCTCGTGTATTTATTCCTGTATTCCCTGGAACAAACTGTGAGTATGACAGTACACGTGCATTTGAGCGTGCAGGTGCAGAGGTGGATGTAAAAGTATTCAAGAACCTGACTGCTGAAGATATCCATGATTCTGTAGAGCTCTTTGAGAAAGCAATCGATCAGGCACAGATCATCATGTTCCCGGGCGGATTCTCCGCAGGTGACGAACCGGATGGTTCCGCGAAATTCTTTGCAACTGCATTCCAGAATGCGAAGATCAAAGAAGCTGTTATGAAGCTGATCAATGAGAGAGACGGTCTGGCACTTGGTATTTGTAATGGTTTCCAGGCGCTGATCAAACTTGGTCTTGTACCGTATGGCGAAATCTGCGGACAGAAGGCAGATTCTCCGACACTGACATTCAATACCATTGGACGTCATATTTCCAAGATGGTTTATACAAAAGTTGTAAGTAATAAATCTCCATGGCTGCAGAAAGCACAGCTTGGTGGTGTTTACTGTAACCCGGCTTCACATGGTGAGGGTCGTTTTGTTGCAAATGACGAGTGGCTTGAGAAACTGTTTGCAAATGGACAGGTTGCAACTCAGTATGTGACTCCGGACGGACAGCTTAGCGTTGATGAAGAATGGAATGTCAATGGTTCTTATATGAACATTGAAGGTATTACCAGCCCGGATGGACGTATCCTTGGTAAGATGGCACATAGCGAACGCCGCGGGGACGGAGTTGCCATTAATATCTATGGAGAGCAGGATATTAAAATATTCGAGTCTGGTGTGGAATATTTTAAGTAAAATAGGGGAAAACTTTCCAGACGGAAGGTTCCCAGAGGAAGGACAGAAAGCGCTGTCCCTCCTCTGGACTCCACCCTTGCGCTTTCTTTTTAGGAGCGCCGGGATTGTGGTGTGGAGGAGTGTATTAACTTTGCGTATTCGCCTGGTTGGGTAGCGCCCTTTTTTGAGTGTGAAGGTCGCCACTCAAGTTTGACACCAAAACTAACGGGAAGCCAGTAAAATCAAGGCTTCCCGTATTTTGTCTGCATGTGGTATATTCGTCCGATTTAGACATGAGAAAAATTTTTTTAATATTTTAGCAATCTGCGCATCTGCTCTTGGGTACGGTATTTATGGTTTAATTCCAGATTGAAAACATGTCCGATTTCTGTTGGAAGACTTTTAGGTGTTATTAGTGCCAGAAATAGGTAATGGGAAGTTATTTAGAGTAAAATAAAAATTGTAAAAAGTAAAAAGAAAGGATAAAAAATGAGAAAAAAGATTCTGAAAGTGTTTTTTGTGATATTGACAGGTATCACGGTGACCTTGACAGGATGTGAATTGTCAGGAAGCAACGAATCCGCGCAAACGGAAAGCGAAAGTGGTAAGGATGCTGTAAAGTTTATTCCAAATCTTACTACGGCTGTTACCAGGAAGCCAACGCCCACAGCTGTGGCAGCAAATCCAGGAGACAGTGTGCAGAATCAACAGTCTGGAAATAACGCAGAAGCGGAAATTTACCAAAGCCAGGGAGATCCCGCAGATCAGGAATCTGCACAGGAAGAAACTTATGATATCCAATATATCACTGGTAATATTCTGTATTCCGATGAAAATACGATAACAGTAGAAGTGGGCGAATCAGGAAATTATTATAATATGGTTTTTAATATAGAAAACGCCGTCCTGAATATAGCTAATGGGAGTGCTGTACGATCCGGACTGAATGTTGACCTGGAGTATTATAGTCAGAATAACGTTAATATAGTAATCATGCTTACGAGTGATGGGGAGGAATATTTACCTTCCAGTACATTAGAGGAAGCGCAGAAAATGACCGACGAATATGTACCTGATGTGAGTGAATCGGAAAACGAAGATTTTGAAGATACCTCTCCCAGTGAATATTAGATTTTCTCGCATTTTCTCGGAAAAGGCACTGCATATGCAGCGCCTTTTTCTCAGGTGCGCTCGTCAGGCGCATGTTCAAAAATCGTTAAACACCTGCAAGCTTTGCAAAAGTATCTCTTCCCGCAATTCCATCCGCAGTTAATCTCTTAGAAGTCTGGAATTTTTTCACACCTTGCTTTGTGGCGGCTCCAAAGGCATTATCAATCCCGTTATTCAGGGTAATACCATGAGCATAAAGACCAATCTGCAGAACTCCGACATAAAGGTTATTGGCCCCTTCTGAAAGCACATGAGCAGCACAGGCATTGGATGTGTTTGTTCCCCAGATGCCATCGGTTGTAAGGCCAGTGCCGTATACGGAATTAAGTGCAGTCTGGATTGCTTTAATATATGCTTTCTGACTCGCAGATCCCCAGATACCGTCTACAGTCAATCCGGCTTTGAACTTTGAGTTCAATGCAGTCTGAGCTGTTTTAACTGCGGAGGAACCTGTGGAAGCAGTTCCTTTGCCTACATAATCCTGATGCATATAACCGATTCCGATTCCAGACACTTTCACATGAACCCATACACCAGAGTTGGTTCCATCTAGCTCAAGGCTGGTTCCCTTTGATACCGTACCCATGATGGCTCCGCCTGGCGTCTGACGTACATAAACGCCATCTCCAGTACATACCCCAGTGCTTTTCGTTGTCCAGGTAGAAGGAGTTGTTGTTTCGCCAGAGTTATTAATGGAATTAATAATACTATAATCCGGCCTGGCGAATCTTGTACCGGAGGACGCACTCAATGTACGGTTTCTCTGATATACGCCGATCCCTTCAGCTACCACACCGGAACCGTCATTTGTATTGCCTTCAATGGTAGTATAAGAATTACCACTAACAGCAATAACAAGTCCAGTATGATTAAATACCGACCCATTATGATACATTACGATGTCTCCAGCTTTCGGCGTAGAATAATTGGTAAATTTGGTTGAAATGTTTGGAACACTTATATACGGCCAATGCTTTAATAATTCCGAAGCCTTCGACTTGTTAAAGGCTTTCATAAATACCCAGCTTATAAAGCAGGCACACCATGCCTGACCCTGGTATTCTGGTGCAACATCCCGCCAATACTTTGTATAATTAGCGGTTCCTGCATTTGCGGTCTTGCTGTCAAGATTTGCATTCGATGCTTTCTCACGATAACCGATTTCTGCTTTTGCAATATTTATCGCTGCCTGAATTGCATCGGATGCTGTCACCTTATAATTAGTGATATAGGTCTTTAATGCATTATATACCATTTTCTGTCGGCTCTTATATGCTCCGACCTGATTTCCGGTATCTGTCTGGCAGGCAGTATAAAGATGATCCAGTGTGTAAGGCTTTGTAGTCTTGGCAAGAATCCTTTTCACCGCAGAAAGTCCACCCTGATGGCGAAAATTTGCACACATCATTTTGGCATCCATTGCTGTAACGCCCAGAGAAGCTGCTTCCTTCACATAAGTTTCCATCTGTCCATCCATAAGCTGATCCTGGCAGCGATGACCAACTGTTGAATTGATAATATGTACAATTGCCTTCGCTTTTGCCGAGGTTTTTGAGAGCTGATAGTTTGACCAGTCTGTTTTATTAAGATCCGCCGCGACACCGGCCGTATCATACTTGCTGAAAGTTGCGGCATCAGTAGTTTTAATCTTAAGAAGAAGTGTACGAGCCTCATTGCCATACCACTGTCCGGCACCGATTGTGATCGCATGTTCCGCAGAACTGTTGGTATATGCTTCTGTAAAATCAGCATAGTCCTTTTGTCCATATACTTGTCCGCCAGTTTCCACTGCATAAATAATATTTCGCATTACAAGTTTTTCATGATCTGTCATTGTGTTTTTTCTCCTTTTGAAATTTTGGAATTTGCAAATTCATTTTATAAGGAGAAAAATAGTCTCAAAATGTAAACCGCTAATCAAGATTTTTGACAAAAAAGTGCCGTGAAATCCAATGAGCAGAAGTGCAAAAGCAGGATTCATGTTCGGCAAGTGATGAAAAGCAAATTTGATGGCTGAAACGAAAAAAGCCCTTGGGCTGTACCGTATGCTACTGCGCAATGACTTTTGAGAATGAAAATGAGACAGTTGTTACTGTTGGAAGACTTTTAGGTGTTGTTAGTGCCAGAAATATATTATGGGGTGTTGTATGAGGTAAAATAAAGAAGTAAAGGTTGACAACAAGGATAAACGATATGAAAATGTAACTATTGACTGTATAGATGGGAATGGGATGAGGGGAATACTTCTTAGATGTCCTTACCTCTATACCATAAAAAGAAATAAGTCTGTAAGTGATTTCTCTTGCTTACAAACTTATTATACGAGATGGAGAAAAGCATGTGCGGAATTTGTGGATTTTTCGGAAAGAAAAAGAACAAAAGAGAGATTGTGGAAAAAATGAAGGAAAAGCTGGTACATCGAGGTCCAGATGCGCAGGGCAGTTTTGTAAATGACAGCGTGGCCCTTGGATTTCGCCGCCTGAGTATCATCGACCTGGAAGGCGGCCTGCAGCCTATGAAAAGCATCAGTCAGAACCTGACAGTGGTGTTTAACGGAGAAATCTATAATTACCAGGAACTGCGGGAGCAGATGACGGAAAGAAGATCTTTTGTCACTCGCTCGGACACGGAGACGCTGGTGAATGGCCTTGAGGCATACGGCCCGGCGTTTGTGGAGCAGCTTCGTGGAATGTTTGCCTTTGCTGTCTGGAATGAGGAAAAGAAGAACTGATGCTGGCGAGGGATTTTTCGGAATCAAGCCGTTGTTTTACACAGTGGTGGATGGGAATTTCGTGTTTGCGTCGGAGATTAAGAGCATCCTGCAGTTCCCGGGCGTCCCGAAAAAGTTGAATGAACGGGCGCTGGAGCAGTATCTTTCTTTTCAGTATTCCGTGCTGGAGGAAACTTTTTTTTGAGGGAATCTACCGCCTTCCGCCGGGCTGTATGCTGTTTTACCGCCAGGGAAAGTATGAAATCTGCAGATATTTTCAGCCGAAGCTGCAGCCAGAGGCGGGGTGTTCGCTGGCGGATACGGAGAAAAAACTGGAGAGCGTGCTTAAAAAATCCGTCCGCCGCCATATGGTCAGTGATGTGGAAGTGGGAACTTTCTTGTCCGGCGGTGTGGATTCGGGTTTTATTGCCGTGTCATCTGGGGCAAAAATGGCGTTTACGGTGGGATTTCTGGATGGGAACAGCGGCTACAACGAGGAAAACATGGCCAGGGAGGTGGCCCGGTATGCGCATCTTTCTTATCACATGCACACTATCGGGAAAAAGGAGTTCTGGGATGTGCTTCCAAAGGTGATGTACGCCCTCGACGAGCCCAGCGGTGATGCTTCTGCCGTCGCCATGTATTTTCTGGCTGCCGAGGCGTCTCGTTATGTGAAGGTGGTGCTTTCCGGGGAGGGTGCGGACGAACTATTTGGCGGTTATAATATCTACCGGGAGCCTCTGGCTCTTCAGAAAGTGGCCTGGATTCCTGAAAAGATCCGGCGTGCGGTTTCCCGGCAGGCGAAAAAACTGCCGGACCGCCGCGGCAAGAGCTTTCTGATCCGGGCCGGCCAACGGGTGGAGGAACGGTTTATCGGGAACGCCCATATTTTCACCGACGAGGAGCGCCGGGAGCTTTTGAAAAATCCGACTGACACGCCGTCCTGTCAGGAGTTTCTGCGAAAGACTTATGAAGAAGCCGCCGAACTTTCCGACCCGGAGAAAATGCAGACCATCGACCTGAATTACTGGCTGGCCGGAGATATTTTGCAGAAAACCGACCGCATGAGCATGGCCCATTCGCTGGAGGTGCGCGTGCCCTTCCTGGACCGGGATGTGTTCGAGGCTGCCCGGACACTTCCGCCGGAGGCAAAATTCGCCCACGGAAAGACGAAGCATCTGTTTCGGAAGGTGGCCCGGAAATACATCCCGGAAGACACGGCCGCGCGGAAAAAGCTGGGATTTCCGGTGCCTGTTCGTGTCTGGCTGCGGGACGACGACTGGTACGGGAGAGTTAAAAAAATGTTTCAAAGCCCCATATCCCGTCAGTATTTCCACACGGAAAAGCTGACGGCGCTTCTGGAGGAGCATCACGCGGGAAAGAAGGACAACAGCCGGAAAATCTGGACGGTGCTGGCGTTTTTGTTCTGGTATCAGGAATATTTTGATGAGTAAAAATAATAAGAATAAACCAAAAAGGATTAGTAAAAATAGATTTTGAAAGTGTTTTTGGTAATGATGTCAGGAAACAGCTGTAAAATATATAGTTTCTGTAGTGAGGATTATATGCAGAATGTACAAAAATAAAGACTGAAAACTGTTAAAACAGAGAAAAGAAAACAAGGACTTGACCGGTATACCGGTATGTAGTAGAGTGGAGATAAGAACAGAAGTAATGAACAGATTGCTTCAATGTGAACAATAATGAACACAAAGAAAGGAAGAGGAAAATGAAAGTAGGGTTTATCGGACTTGGAATTATGGGAAGGCCTATGGCAAAGAATATGGTGAAGGCAGGCGTTGACCTGATGGTAGCGGATTTGAACAAAGAAGCTGTTGCCGACGTTGTGGCTGCCGGTGCGAAAGAAGGTACATATGCGCAGATCGGGGCAGAATGCGGCGTGGTGTTCACAATCGTGCCAAACGGCGATATCGTGAAATCGATTCTTTTTGATGAGGGCGGAGTTGCGTCTACTTTAAAGGCGGGCAGCATTGTATGCGATA
>ENA-OQJC01000425-OQJC01000425.1-human-gut-metagenome-genome-assembly--contig:-NODE-425-length-12938-cov-3.471236_pt1 | contig 12938 bp, 6 predicted proteins | sample MGYA00242600_ERZ504766 | MGnify/ENA primary metagenome ERZ504766 (study PRJEB26092, sample SAMD00036364) | human gut metagenome | host: Homo sapiens | study: EMG produced TPA metagenomics assembly of...
GGTTATTAGTTTTTAAATTATAATGAGCGAATAGGAATACCAAAATTCACGCATCGTTAAGGCTGACAATTTGCCGGTGCCGACCTTATCGCAAGTGTAAAAGGAGGCGTGAAGTTTTGCTGTTAATTTGAAGTGATTACGTTAGGATGCTGATCTTAATTGCTGATTGTGATAATGTTGAACTATTTAGCTATTTGGTCCAAAGCTTGGGCTAAATCGGCAATGATATCGTCCGCATCTTCGAGACCTACGGATAAACGCACGAGGCCTTCGCTGATGTTGGCAGCGGCCAATTCTTCTTTCGTGTAGGTGGAGTGCGTCATGGACGCTGCGTGTTCGATGAGGGTTTCCGCATCGCCTAAGGAAACGGCTAAGCGGCAGAGCTTAACGCTGTTCATAACAACGGCTCCTTCTTTGACACCGCCTTTTAATTCGAAGGATACCATGCCGCCCGGTAAAGCCATTTGCTGTTTAGCCAATTCATATTGCGGGAAGCTGGAAAGACCCGGATAGTTTACGGATTTAACAGCCGGATGGGTTTCGAGGAATTGAGCTACTTTCATAGCATTGGCGCAATGACGTTCCATGCGGATGGCCAACGTTTTAAGGCCGCGGGCTACGAGGAAGGCATCAAACGGGCTGAGTACGGCACCGGTCATGTCTTTGATACCGTATAGGCGAACTTGCGTTAAGAAGTCGGCGGAGCCGCATACAAAACCGGCAATGACGTCACCGTGACCGTTTAAGTATTTGGTAGCGGAGTGAACCACTACATCGGCGCCTAAAGACAATGGTTGTTGGATGTAAGGTGTGCAGAAGGTGTTGTCAACAACAACGAGACAATCGGCCTCTTTATGGCTGATTTCGGCAATCGTTTTGATGTCTACAATTTTAAGTGTCGGGTTAGCCGGCGTTTCCAAATACACGACTTTAGTATTTAGTCTGAAAGCTTTTTTCACAGCGTCTATATCGCTCATATCAACGAAAGTTACTTCAACGCCCATGCGGGTTAAGCCGTGGTTAAGAAGGGCGAAGGTGCAGCCGTACAAGGTGTCACAGGCGATAACATGATCGCCCGCTTTCAGCGCCGTCCACAAGGTGGCGGAAATAGCCCCCATGCCGGATGCGGTGGACATACAAGCTTCGGCTCCTTCTAAAAGGGCTAACTTCTCTTCCAACTGCGTGTTGGTCGGATTGCCTAAGCGAGAGTAGATATAGCCCCCTTCTTCGAGGGCAAAGCGACGACCGCCCTGTTCGGCAGAGTCGAAAACGAAGGTAGAGGTTTGGTAAATAGGGGCTGTTAAAGCTCCAAATGTATTAGGCGCTGCGCCGCCGTGAATTGCTTTAGTAGAGAATCCCTTGTTTTTAAATTTTCCATGTTATATACCTCCTAAAAGTAAGTCTTTTTAAAACGGACAAGTTATTGGGAACACCGTTTATTTTGAGGTCAGTGTAACATGGATAGTTCATGCTGTATAATATCCCTTGGAGTGTATTTACCATGCATTAAAACTATATCTAAATTAATTGATTTGCAGTAGTAAATAGAGCCACCGGCAGGGGCCGATGGCTCTTTGATATAAGAAATCTGTGTTATTGTTACAGCTTAGGCTAGGAAAGAATCATTTAGGCCTCGTTTTTTAGAGGTGCAAAAACGGGATGGCTTAAGGAATCAATGGAATCTTCCAGGAGCTCCACATAATCTGTCATAGCCGGCGTCATATTGGTGTTTTTTAGTTTTATCCAGCCAATATTGATAAGGTCCAGGGAGCCTTCCAGCGGAATGGATAAAATACGGTCTTTGGTAATGTTCGGCAATAGGCAACCACAGCCGATGGTAAAGGCATCGGTGCAGGCTAAGAGGTGTAAAATAGTGGAGCGGTCGGATACGACGAGGGAGCGATTGTCCTGAAGACCGCGGACGCTCACCTCTTCGGCATACTGATAGGAGTCATTGCCCTGGTAGTATTTGATATACGGATAGTCCTGCAGATCCTCTACGGTGAGGGCACCGGCGTTTTTTAACGGATGATTATGACCGATATAGACGCAAGGCGGGAATTGACGAAGTGGCGTAAACTCAATGCCTTTTTGCGCAAAAAGACGTTTCATAAATTTATTGTTGCTCCGTGACAGATAGAGAATACCCAGTTGGCTTTTCCCTAAGAGGACGTTGTCGATAACTTTGGATGTGCGACATTCGTTAAAAACGATGGTATAATCGGAGACTTTTTTCAAACGTTTTACAAAATTCGTGAGTGCTTCGATGGAGAACATGTAGTGTTGGGCCGACACGGTAAGGGTGAGCCGATTGTTGATGCTGTCCTGATTAAAGTAGTTGTTAAGGCCGTTGACCTGCTCGAGAATGCGATGGGCGTAGTCTAAAAACTCAAGGCCTTCAACGGTGAAGGAAACACCGTGGCGCGTGCGTTCCAGTATGGTAATGTCGAATTCCTTTCCAGGTCTTTAATGGATTTAGAAAGGCTCGGTTGCGCAATGAATAAACGCTGGGCCGCCAGTGTAATAGATTGGCATTTGGAGATTTCGACTAAGTAACGCAATTGTTGTAAGGTCATAAGGACGCCTCCAAGTGACATAGCTTTAAACTATAGTATCAACACTTAAATTAAGTATTTCACAGTGTATTTTTAACATGTTATGCTGAACCTATATTAAGTACCGTTAGACGTCTCGGTACTTCCCTCATACATAGTTAACTATAACAGGTATAAAACACGGGATTATAGGTATATAAGACTTTTGTTAAGGTATATTACTGAGTTGATAAATAAATTGAATTATATGACCATTTTATTGTAACAGGGAATGCAAAAAAAGTCATGCTTTATCAGAATATATACTATGAGAAATTGTACTTATATGTCATAATGTATAATTAGAGGAGGTTTTCATGAATAAGGAAATTCAAGTTGAGGCGACGCTTACGGCTGTCGGTGAACCGGTTGCTATAGGGATGAGCAAAGCGGCCAGAGCCGGTATGAGCGACGCTGAGTGGCGTGAAGCCACCCGTTTTGACAGTACTGACTGGGGTTGGATTATCATGAGTATCGGCATGGCTATTGGCGCCGGTATCGTGTTCTTGCCCGTTCAAGTCGGTATTGTAGGGGTGTGGGTGTACTTGTTGGCAGCGGCCGTGGGGTACGGCGCTCTATTTGTTCCAGCGCTTATTCGTTAATACCTTGGCGGTATCGCCGGAATGTACGGATTATCCGTCCGTTATTTCTCATTATTTGGGTAAAAACTGGGGTATCTTCTTAGGCGCGATTTATTTCGTTATGATCGTCATCAGTATCTTCGTGTACTCTACGGCGATTACCAATGACAGTGCGTCCTTCTTATACTCTTTTGAGGTAACGGACACGATTCTATCGAGTAATCCGTTCTACGGGTTAGGTGTTATTTGTTTATTGGTGGCCATTGCGGCCCAAGGGGAGAAGATTCTTTTCAAAGTATCCACCGGGCTGGTACTTACTAAGTTACTAGCCATTATCGTGTTGGGGCTCATCATGGTAAGCCATTGGAATTTGGCGAATGTTCCGGCCTTACCGAGCTTGTCCGATGCGCTCTATCAGGCGTTTACCATGTTGCCGTTGACGCTCACGTCGATTCTCTTTATTCAGACGTTGAGTCCTATGGTAATTTCCTATCGCTCCCATAATAAATCGGTGGATGTGGCTTGGCACAAATCCTTGCGAGCCATGAATATATCGTTCGGCGTTCTATTCGTGACCATCTTTTTCTTTGCCATTTCCTTTAATTTGGCCATGAGTCATGAGCAAGCCGTTATGGCGGCCAGTCAAAATATTTCCGCCTTGGCTATTGCAGCGAGTGAAATGGACGGCGATACGGTGAGAATTTTAAGCTTATTGCTTAATATTTTCTCGATTATGACAGCCTTCTTCGGCGTATTCCTGGCATTCAAAGAATCGTGTCAGGGGATTGCCATTAATTTGTTAAAACGTGTGTATGACGAAGATTGCATTAATCGCAAAGCGATTGCTTGGGGTACCTTGGTATTTGGTGTATTGGTCGCTTGGGGCGCCATTATTCTGAATATTCCCGTACTTCGTCTCTTAACGTGGATGGGCCCGATTATGGGGATTATCGGTTGCTTTATACCAACTTATTTGGTATATAAACTAGATTTCCTGGCTCGTTTCAGAAGTCCAAGTCTTATGTTTATCATAGCAGCCGGCATCTTGCTCAGTATTTCGCCGTTTTTCTAAAAAATTCACTACGGAGTGTTAAGGGTTCATTAGTAACAATTTAATTAAGCAGTATCTTAGCAGTACAAGAAGTAAATAGCAGTAAATTAGCAGTAAATTGCAGGACCGAATCAAGAGAGAGCTTTTGTTTAGCGTGAAATCAGTTTCCAACAGCGACAACTGCATATGAGATATGCAGACGCAACTATATAAGTATATACCGGGAGGCTTTACTATGCGTAAAATGAAGACTATGGACGGCAATCAAGCCGCTGCACACATTTCCTACGGGTTCACCGAGGTGGCCGCAATTTATCCGATTACTCCGTCATCACCGATGCCGGAACACGTGGATGAATGGGCGGCTAACGGGCGTAAAAATGTGTTCGGACACACTGTTAAGGTAGTAGAAATGCAATCGGAGGCCGGCGCAGCCGGTGCCGTGCACGGTTCATTACAGGCCGGGGCGCTGACCACTACCTACACGTCGGCACAAGGCTTGCTCTTGATGATTCCTAATTTATATAAAGTGGCCGGTGAATTATTACCAGCTGTATTCCAAGTGGCATCGCGTGCTTTGGCGACGCATGCGTTGTCGATTTTCGGCGACCACCAAGACGTAATGGCTTGCCGTGCCACCGGTTGCGCCATGCTCGCCGAATCGTCCGTGCAGGAAGTTATGGACCTTAGTGCGGTTGCTCATTTATCGGCGATTAAAGGCCGCATGCCGTTTATCAATTTCTTTGACGGCTTCAGAACGTCTCATGAAATTCAAAAAATTGAAGTGCTCGAATACGATGAATTGGCACCGCTCCTCGATCGGGATGCCCTCAAAGCATTCCGCAAACGCGCGCTGACACCGGATGCACCGGTGACGCGCGGTACGGCGGAAAATCCGGATGTGTACTTTACTCATCGTGAAGCGTCCAATCCGTTCTATTTGGATATTCCGAGCATTGTTGAAGAATACATGGCTGAAATCAGCAAACTCACAGGCCGTGAATACCATTTGTTCAACTATGAAGGGGCACCGGATGCTACCGACGTCGTAGTTGTGATGGGCGCCGGCGCTCAGGTAGCCAATGAAACGGTGGAATACTTACGCGAGCAAGGCCGCAAAGTTGGTGCCGTTAATGTCCATCTTTTCAGACCGTTTGCTATGGATCGTTTCATCGAAGCCTTGCCTAAGACGGTTAAACGCATTGCCGTACTTGACCGCACGAAAGAACCGGGCTCCATGGGCGAACCTTTATTCCTCGATGTGCAGGCCGCCATTGCCCGTGCTAAACTGGATATTACCGTTGTGGGCGGTCGCTACGGCCTCGGTTCCCGTGACGTAATTCCGGCCGATATTGTAGCCGCCTTTGATAATTTGGCAGCCGCCGAACCTAAAGCTGAATTCACGCTTGGTATAGTGGATGATGTGACCGGTTTATCCTTGCCTCGTCCCTATAATGTATGGATTGATGCCTCTCACATTACGGCTTGTAAGTTCTGGGGATTCGGTTCCGACGGTACGGTTGGGGCCAATAAGACGGCCATCAAGATTATCGGCGATAACACGGATATGTACGCGCAGGCTTACTTCGATTATGATTCTAAAAAATCCGGCGGCGTGACCATGTCGCATTTGCGTTTTGGCAAAAAGCCGATTAATAAACCATATCTCGTAACACGACCTACGTTTGTAGCCTGTCATCGTCAGGCCTATGTAAATGAATACGATATTTTACAAGGCATCGAAGAAGGGGGCACCTTCTTATTGAACTGCACTTGGACGCCGGAAGAACTTTCTGAAAAATTACCGGCTGCCATGAAGCGGACCATTGCCAATAAACATCTTAAATTCTATATCATTAATGCGGCGCAGATTGCGCAAGACATCGGGCTCGGCGGTCGCATCAACATGATTTGTCAGTCCGCCTTCTTTAAATTGGCCAATATTATTCCGATTGAAGAAGCGGTGCAGCACTTGAAAGATTCCATCGTTGCCACTTATGGTAAAAAAGGTCAGTCCGTTATTGATATGAATATGATGGCTGTCGATAAAGGGGTTAATGCCATTGTGCCGGTAACAGTGCCGGCTGACTGGGCTGATGCGGTGGATGCTCCGGTAGCTGAAACTCAGGAAATTCCTGAATATGTACAAAATATTTGCCGTCCGATCAATGCGCAAAAAGGCTATGATTTACCGGTTAGCACCTTCATGGGCTACGAAGACGGTACGTTACCGGCCGGTTCGGCTGCTTATGAAAAACGCGGCGTAGCCTTATTCGTACCGCATTGGCACAAAGAAAATTGTATCCAATGTAACCAGTGTGCTTTTGTTTGTCCGCATGCAACGATTCGTCCGGTATTGGCTACGGCTGACGAAGTGGCGGCCGCTCCGGAAGGTTTTGAAACAATTCCGGCTATGGGCGCCGGCGACTTACAGTTCCGTATCTCCGTATCGCCGCTTGATTGCCTCGGTTGCGGCAACTGCGTACAGATTTGTCCGGCTCCTAAGGGTAAAGCCATTACCATGAGCCCAATCGATGACGAGTTACACTTGGCCGATGCTTGGAATTATGGTGTAAACTTACCGACTAAAGCGAATCCGATGAAGAAAGAAACGGTAAAAGGCAGTCAGTTTGAAGTACCGCTTCTCGAATTCTCCGGTGCCTGTGCCGGTTGCGGTGAAACACCGTATGCCCGTCTTGTTACGCAGCTTTTCGGTGATCGCATGATGATTGCCAATGCGGCCGGCTGTTCCTCCATCTGGGGCGGTTCCATGCCGACATCTTCCTATACGGTTAACCAGGCGGGTCAAGGTCCTACTTGGGCAAACTCCCTCTTTGAAGATAATGCGGAATTCGGCTACGGCATGCGCGTAGGAACCACGAAGATTCGTGAACAAATCGGTGAATATGTAGCAACCGCTATCGATGAATGCACGGCGGAACAGGCTGAATTAAAAGCCGCGCTTAGCGATTGGAACGAACATCGCGAGCAGGGCGCCGGTACACGTGAACGATCCGCTCGTTTGGTAGCGTTGCTTGAAAAAGTGGCTGAACCGACTAAAGCTATGACGGCGATTTTAGAAGAAAAACAATATCTTGCTAAACGTTCGCAGTGGATCTTCGGTGGCGACGGCTGGGCTTATGATATCGGCTTCGGCGGTCTCGACCATGTACTTGCGTCCGGCGATGATGTAAATATTCTCGTATTCGATACGGAAGTGTACTCCAATACGGGCGGTCAATCTTCTAAAGCAACGCATACCGCGGCAGTAGCTAAATTCGCAGCCAGCGGCAAGCGTACGAAGAAAAAAGACCTCGGCATGATTGCCATGTCTTACGGCTATGTATATGTGGCTCAGGTGGCTATGGGGGCCGATAAAAATCAGCTCCTCAAAGCGATTACGGAAGCGGAAGCCTACCCTGGTCCATCCCTCATTATTGCCTATGCACCATGTATCAACCACGGTATTAAATCCGGCATGGGCACGACGCAGGAAGAATCACGTCGCGCCGTAGCGGCCGGCTATTGGGATCTCTATCGCTACAACCCTGCTTTACGCGGCACTGATAAAAATCCGTTCAGCCTCGATTCGAAAGAACCGACTGAAAGCTTTAGAGATTTCTTGATGGGCGAAGTGCGTTATGCCTCGCTTAAACAGACATTCCCTGAAGTGGCGGAAGAACTCTTTGCCAAAACAGAAGAGGATGCCAAAGAACGTCGTTTATCCTACGTACGTATGCAAGAAAGTTTGGCACCGACTAAATAGGCTTGAATCGAATGGAGTTTGAATCAAATAAGGTTTAAATTAAATGAGATTCTGACTCTAATAAGATTTGATTTTAATAATCTAAATAAGGTTTGACACTCATAATGTAGCTATATAATTTATTTATATAGAATGTAGTAAAACCTCCAAGGAAACTGCACGAATGGGCATTGGGGCCCCATATTCGTGCAGTTTCTGTTTTATGCATTAATGTAGTTGCTGTATAATTGAAAGCATTTTCTTAATCTGTTTCATTTTCTGAGGCGATAGATACTTGTAGTTTGTAAAAATTTGGTTGTCTTATACCAAGGCAGCTATGATATATTTATATATGAGAGTATAGAGTTATATTTATGATTAAGAGTATAATTATATCAGTAGAGAATCTAGATGAAATATACCGCTGTAGGAAGGAGTGAAAGTATGGCACTTTCGGTCTATGTAGGACGGGCCGGCACGGGCAAAACACAGGCCTGCTTTGAGCATGTGAAGCAAGTTATCGAGTCAAATCCGGGCGAGCCTATTTTATACATCGTACCGGATTCGGCGACCTATACGATAGAACGAAGCTTGGCAGAATTCATGCCACAAGGCGGTTTTACCACCGTTCGCGTAGTGGGTTTTAGCCGTTTGGCGTACCAGATATTTCAATCGGTAGGGATGGTGCGCGAATCAGGTCTGTCGGACATTGGGCAAAAGTTATTGCTTCGTTTAATCATGAAACGGGAGCAGGGCAAACTGGAATTATTGGGGCAGTCGGCTAAGCAACCTCATTTTGCCGATGTATTGCAGGGACTCATCAGCGAATGCGATTCATTCCGCGTGGATGCAGCCGATTTGAAAAAAGGGGCTGAGCAGGTCGAATCTATGGTATTGCAGCGTAAGCTTCAGGAACTTGCTCATATCATGGAAGCGTACCAAGAAACATTGGCCACCACCGGTGTTAATACGGCTAATCGTTTGGAAGAGCTCATGGAGGTATTACCAAAAAGCCCGTTAATCCATAATTCCCATGTGATTGTGGACGGCTTTCATTGGTTTACACCGATTCAAATGGAACTTTTATATGAGCTGTTTACATTGGCAAAAGACAGCATTTTGACCATCACCTTACCGCCGGACCTGGCGAAATTACAGGTGCCGCCGCAAAAATTACGACTGTTCGGGCGCCCTCATTCCGTATTTGCAGATGTGATGAAATGGCATGCTTCGCAAAAAGATGCGATAGAGCTCGTGGTGCGGACTTTTGATAAAAATTATCGCTTTAAAAAGCCTGTCTTAGAGAGTTTGGCAACGCGTTATTTTAACTCACCAATCAAAGATAATAATCAAGAGGCCGTATTGCCTGTTACGGTGGCATACAATCGAGCTCGTGAAGCCGATGCCGTATGTCGGCAGATTTTGGAAGCGATGGAACAACCGAATCGGCGCTGGCGGGATATTACCATCATGCTTCGTGAGTCGGAGACCTATGGCGATATTTTGGAAAAAACGACTGAAACGTTACGAAATTCCTTACTTCTCGGATCGCCGCCGACCTATGGTGAGCCATCCTCTAGGTGAGTTTTTACAGGGCTTATTGGAAGTGGTACGTCGGAATTTCGATCATGATGCGGTGTTCCGTTTGTTAAAAACCGACTTCTGGCCGCTCACTCGTTCCGCTGTGGATGAATTGGAAAATTATTGCCTCGAGTTTGGTATTCGGGACTTCATGTGGCTCAAAGACAGCTGGCCGTATGAACGGAAAAACCGTTTTGACAGCAGTGACGATGATGATACGTATGATGAAAAAATCGCAGAGGAAATCGGAGCGAGTGCAACAGCTGATGCTACTGCAAAAGAGGATCCTGAAGTTGATGCAGCAGTAACGGATGTTAATCCTGTATCGACCGGCGATAGGTTAAATAGCACGATTTCTGATGAACTCATGCAGGGAAATACGGAATCTGCGCGCCGTATGCGTGTCAATGCGGCTCATAATCTAATTATGGCCGAGCTACGTCCTTTCTGGGAATTTGCCAAAGAGGAACACACCGGTTATGAATGGTGTGAAGAGCTTTTCTTGTTGATGAGTAATGTGGGCGTGCCTGCTCGCTTGGCACAGTGGGCTACTGATGCGGAAGCGGCCGGTGATGCGGAAAGTGCGGCCGCTCATGAGCAGATGTATAAACGGGTTATTGCTCTTTTTGACGAGATTATGAGTTTGGAATTGCCCGATACGATGACGACGGCGGAAGTGGCGCTGCTTTTGGAAGAAGGGTTAGAAGAAGTATCCTACTCGTTAGTGCCCCCAAGCCTTGACCATGTTATGGTGACCACTGTGGAACGCGGTTATACGCATGAAAGCGATATCGTCTTTTTAATGGGCCTCAATGACGGCGTATTCCCGCAACGTATGGGCGATGAAGGCCTTCTGAAAGATACGGAGCGCGAAGCCTTGAAGGCCGCCGGCGTTACCTTAGCGGAAGGGGCTTTAGTGCGCGCTTTTAATGAAAACTTCTTGCTCTACTTGGCTTGTACGCGTAGTCGTGAGGAACTTCATATTTCCTATGCCGGTTCCGATGAAGAAGGGGCCGCCTTGGAAAGCAGCCTGGCTATTAAACGTTGGCAGCAGTTGGGTTATACGGCCGGTTCCAAGGGAGCGCCGCTTACCATTCCGGAGGGCCAAGAGCCGGACTATATTTGGCGGCCGTTACAGAGTTTATCCTTATTGGCCGGCCAGATGGGGACCGTGGCGCAAGACGGCGATTTAGCGCCGATTTGGCGTAGCGTTTACGATTGGAGCCTTGACGGTCAGTACCGCGAAGCTTTACGGATGGCCACCCGTGGCGTTATGGACTCTAACGATGTGCCCGTAGTGGACCGTGAGGTGGTGCAGGCTTTATTATTCCAAAACGAAGCGTTAAGCGGCTCCGTCACGCGTTTGGAAAAATATCAGCAATGCCCGTTCGCTTTTTATGCCCGTTACGGTTTAAGTTTGGAAGAACGGCCGATTAAGCAGTTCGGCGCCCCGGAAATCGGGATTTTTCTCCATGAAAGCTTGCGCTCCTTGGGTATGACACTTTTAAAAGAAAAACGTCAATGGCGTGATATAAAACCGGATGAAGAAGCGGCGCTTTGCGAAGCGGTAGTGGCTGAAATCAGTAAGGAATTGCAGCTCGGCGAAGAAGGCGATGTGTATGAAACGGTACTCCAACAGCGTTTGGAATCGACCCTCAAACGGACGGTAAATCGTCTTACCGATTGGTCGCAAAAGAGCAAATTCAACACGCGCTATTTGGAAAAGAGCTTTAGCAGTTACGGCGGTGCCGGTCACTGGCCGGCGGTGAAAATATCGTTGGGTGACGAGTCGTATATTCAACTTATCGGTCAGCTCGACCGCGTCGATGAGTGGCAGGATGAGGCCGGTAAAACCTACGGTCTCGTAGTGGACTATAAGTCGGGCTATGCGGAAGTGACGGCATCGGATGTGTATTATGGCCTCAAATTGCAGCTCGTAACCTATCTCTTAGCCCTCGAACGGGCACAGCGAAGCGATCAAATTGAACCGGCTGCCTTGGTATATACGTATGTAAAAAATCCACGAATCAGCAAGAGTAGTGTCCTAACCGAAGAAATGGCATCTGAATTGGTGAAAACCGATACAGGCCTTAAAAATGACGGTTATTTTACAGATAATGTGGAGTTATTGGCGAATATTGACGAAACGGTGGTGGCTGGTAAATCAACGCCATATGTACCGATTCGTATTAGCGGCAATGGCACATCGATTCATGGTCAAGATAAACGAAAGACCAAGTCGCCACAAGACTTTAAGGCGCTTACCGATTATGCGGCACGTGTGATAGGTAAGGCAGGGCAGCATATTTTGGCCGGGCATTTCCCGGTGAGTCCGTACAATTTGGATAATAAGTACATTCCTTGCTCCTATTGTCAATATAAGGCGTTATGCCGTTTTGAAAATACCCGTAATAATTATCGTTATATCAACAAAATAGACGAAGATGTAGTGTTGGCTAAAATAGGCGAAAGGAGACGATGTATATGAAGTGGACCGACGCTCAACAAGCGGCGATTGATGCACCAAAGCCGGGCTCGCTCGCTTCACAGACCTTGCTCGTAGCGGCGGCTGCCGGCTCCGGGAAAACCGCCGTTTTGGTGGAACGCATCATTCAGCGCTTGAAATCTAAAGATAATCCCTTATCCATTCAGGAGCTTATGGTAGTAACCTTTACCAAGGCGGCGGCTGCTGAAATGAGTGCTCGTATTGGTGCTAAATTAGCGGAAGAATTCAATAAAACCGGAGATTCTTACTTGGAAGAACAGCTCAGCTTGTTGCCATCCGCTCATATTTCGACGCTCCATTCCTTCTGTCAGTGGGTTATCAGCAGTTATTTTTATCGTCTCGACATCGATCCGTCCTATCGCATCGGTAATGAAGGGGAATTGATGCTTCTGAAAACCGATGTGTTGGAAAAGCTGTTGATAAAAGCCTACGAGGAAAATCAATTTCACATTTTTGAAATTGCCGACATGTTTGGCAGTGAACGGTCCGACCAAGGCATTATGGATCAGATTTTGAACCTTCATGAGTTTGCGTTGGCCCAGTCTGATCCTGAAAACTGGCTTCAAGAGGCTAAGGCACGTTATGAAAATGCCCTTACCCAGCCTATAATGGACACCGTTTGGGGTAAATATTTTATGGACGAGCAACATCTTCTGATTGACGACATTGCTAATCGTCTGGCAAAATTTGCAGACATCCTCAACCAACCGGGTGGGCCTACCAAGGGTGCCGAATTTATTGATGAGCTCGCCCCTACGACCACTACGAGGAGCTGGCCTGCTGCGACGTCATCGTCAACGCCGCCGGTAAGGTCGCACTGGCCGCCGGCAACCGCGACGGCGAGCTGTTCTTTACCACCGACGCCGCCCGCACCTTTGCC
>ENA-OQJC01000427-OQJC01000427.1-human-gut-metagenome-genome-assembly--contig:-NODE-427-length-12908-cov-3.088647_pt1 | contig 12908 bp, 15 predicted proteins | sample MGYA00242600_ERZ504766 | MGnify/ENA primary metagenome ERZ504766 (study PRJEB26092, sample SAMD00036364) | human gut metagenome | host: Homo sapiens | study: EMG produced TPA metagenomics assembly of...
TCCTTGCCGGTGCGCTCCTTCAGGTACGAGATGGCGACGGATGTGTCAAGACCGCCGGAGTAGGCCAGAACAATGCGCTTGTTATCTGCCATTGGTTCCCTTTCGTTCAAGGTCTGAAAAACGAACTGATGCAAGTATATACAGAAGACTGTATATTTATGCACGGCGTGTTGGTTATTTGGAGGCGAGGCTTAGTAGCCAGTCGGAGCGGAAGACGGCGGTGTCGTCATTGGTGCAGATCACCATGACGGTGTCGTCTCCGGCGATGGTGCCTAGCACGCCTTCGATCGACTGCTTGTCAATCACCGAGGCCACGTATTGTGCGGCACCGGAAGGCGTGTGCACCACGACCAGATTTCTGGCGGCGGCCACCGAGGTGACCAGTCCGTTCAGCACGCGAGACATCTGTGCCTCACCGCGCTCCCCTACATCCTCACCTTCCGAAGCAACGACGCTGCGACCCACCGTGTAGGCCACCGTGCCGTCCTTCAGCCGGGTCTTCACCGCATGCATCTCATCAAGATCGCGGCTCAGGGTCGCCTGAGTCACCGCAATACCCTCGTCGATAAGGATTTTGGACAGCTGTGATTGCGAGGTGATGATATGCGTGGCGAGCGCCTGTTCTATGGCACTCAGCCGCGCCGCCCTGCTGGCAGGGCGCTGCAGGGACGGACCGGTTTCACTCATGAGAGCAGGCTTTCGTCTCCACGGGCCTTGCCGGTCAACCAAGTCAGCAACGCTTTCTGTGCGTGCAGACGGTTCTCGGCCTCGTCCCACACCACGGACTGCGGGCCGTCGATCACTTCAGCGGTGACTTCCTTGCCGCGGTAGGCGGGCAGACAGTGCTGGAAGAGCGCATCCGGCTTGGCCAATGCCATAAGTTCGGTGTTGACCTGGTAATCCCAGAACGGCTTGGAACGGATGGCGTATTCGGCTTCCTCGCCCATGGAGACCCAGGTGTCGGTGAACACGCAATCGGCGTCCTTCACCGCTTCCTTGGCATCGGTGGTGACCAGGATGGAGCCGCCGGTCTCGGCCGCGATGCGCTTGGCGTCGGCCACGATGTCCGGGCGGGGCAGGTAGCCGTAGGGGCCGGCCACGCGCACGTCCATGCCGGCCACGGCACCGCCGAGCAGGTAGGAGTTGGCCATGTTGTTGGCCGCGTCACCGAGGTAGGCGATGGTCTGGTTCTTCAGGTTGTCGACGCCGCCTCGGTGCTCGGCGATGGTCTGGAAGTCGGCGAGAATCTGGCAGGGATGGAAGTCATCGGTCAGGGCGTTGACCACCGGATGGGTGGAGTACTTGGCCATTTCTTCGACGCGGCCCTGGCCGAAGGTGCGCCACACCACACCGTAAGCCATGCGGTTGAGCACACGAGCGGTATCGGCCACGGGCTCGCCACGGCCCAGCTGGGAGCCGGACTTGTCGATGACCAGCGGGTAGCCGCCAAGCTCGGCAACGCCGATGGAGAAGCTGGAACGGGTGCGGGTGGAGGGCTTGTCGAACAGTACGGCGACGGCCTGCGGACCGGCGAACGGCTGCTTGTAGAAGCGGTCGTGGTGGAACTTGATGGCAAGTTCGAGCACCTGCTTCTGTTCCTCATGGTTGAGGTCGTCGTCACGCAGCATGTGGCGAAGTTCTGGGGTCATGATGATCTCCTTGGATCGGTGGGTCGGCAGTGACAGAGAGAAATCAGTCGTCGGGCAGGTCCGTAGGCACATCCTTGAGGATGGCAAGTGCCTGGTCCACGTCTTGTGCGGTTACAATCAGCGGCGGTGCGAAACGCAGCGCATTGGGAGCCACCGCGTTGACGATGAGCCCGTGTTCGAGGCAGTAGTTCATCACCGCGTGGGAGCAGGGATGCTTGAGCTCGACGGCGTCCAGCAAACCACGGCCGCGTACGGAAACGAACAACGGATTACCGGTGGCCATAATGCCATCGCGCAGCTGTTCGCCGCGAGCTTCGGCGTTGGCCACCAGATTCTCGTCTTCAATCACGTCAAGAGTGGCGAGTCCCGCAGCCGCACCCAGCGGATTGCCGGCAAAGGTGGAGCCGTGGGAACCAGGAGTGAACAGAGCCGCAAGTTTCTCGCCGAAAGCGATCATGCCGCCCATCGGGAATCCGCCTGCCACACCCTTGGCGAAAGTCACCATATCCGGCGTCACGCCGCCGGACAGATCGTCACGCTGGAATGCGAACCACTTGCCGGTACGTCCGATACCGGTCTGTACTTCATCGATGATAAGCAGCGCGTGGTTGATATCGCACAGTTCGCGCACGAACTTGACGTAATCGGCGCCCAACGGCTGCACGCCGGCTTCGCCTTGGATAAGTTCCAGAATCACAGCAGCCACCGGACCCTTGCCATAGCGACCGAGACCGGTCTGTGCAAAAGCGTCGTGCAGGGCGACCTTGTCGCCGGCGCGCACGAATTCGATGTTCGGCACCAGCGGATCATACGGCTTGCGGATACCGGGTTTCCACGTGGCGGACAGCGCACCCATCGTACGGCCATGGAAGCCGTGAGTCATTGCGAGAATGCGTGCGGGCTTGCCGCCGATGGAAGGCAGGGCACCAGGCAAGGTGCGTCCATACAGCTTGGCGAGCTTGAGGGCAGCTTCATTGCCTTCAGCACCGGAGTTGCCGAAGTAGACTTTGGAGCCTTCAGGTGCACCAGCCAGCTTGACCAGTTTTGATGCCAATTCAATTTGCGGCTCGGACGCGAAATAGTTGCTGATATGCGCCACCTTGGCAGCCTGATCGGCAACCGCCTTGACCCACTTGGGGTGGGCGTATCCGAGGGAATTGACGGCGATGCCTGCCAGGAAATCGAGGTATTCGTTACCGTCAACATCCCAGATGTGGGCACCTTGGCCGTGATCCATGACGCGCAGCGGCGTACCGAACACATTCATGTGGACCTGAGAGTACTCTCCCAGCCACTTGCTGTCTTCCGTACCTAGTTTTTCCTCATGCTCAGTAGCCATAAGAGCTCCTCATTTCCAGTCCTTCATCAGGCATAACCATGGTACCGATGCCTGCGGAGGTGAATATCTCGTTCAAAATCGAATGCGGCTTGCGCCCATCGATGATATGGGCTTGGGGCACGCCACCGTCGATGGCCCTGACACAGGCCTCCATCTTGGGTCGCATACCGGATTCCAGGTCCGGCAGCATATCGCGCAGGGTTTCCACACCGATCCGGCCAATCAGAGAATTCTTGTCCGGCCAATCGGCGTACAGACCATCCACATCGGTCAAGATAACGAGCTTGTGTGCGCCCACAGCGGCAGCCAAAGACGGCGGCAGCGGAATCGGCGTTCACGTTGAGCACTTCAGTGGCATCTCTCGTTCGGAGCCACGGAAGAGACACCGGGATACGACCGGCGGCCACCAGATCCTCGACTGCCGAAGCATCGACGGAAACCACGTCGCCGACCAGGCCGATATCGGTGGACTTGCCATCGATGATGGGCCTGCGCTGCATGGCCGAGAACAGGCCGCCGTCTTCACCGGACAGACCTACGGCCAGCGGGCCGTGCGCGTTGATCAGGCCTACCAGTTCGCGTGAAACCTTGCCGGTCAGAACCATGCGCACCACATCCATGGCCTCGGGGGTGGTGACCCTCAGGCCGCCCTTGAATTCGGATTTGATGCCGAGGGCCTTGAGCATGTGGGAAATCTGCGGGCCGCCGCCGTGCACGACAATCGGGTGCAGACCCACCTGACGCAGAAAGACCATGTCTTCGGCGAAGCACTGCTTCAGATGGTCATCGACCATGGCATTGCCGCCGTATTTGACGACGATACGCTGGCCGGCGAACTCCTCCAGCCATGGCAGCGCTTCAATAAGCACTTCTGCCTTCTGATCGGCGCGCAAATCGGTGTGCACGTCGAAATGGAACCCAGGTCCCTTCAATTCTGTAGACAATTTTTCTCTTTTCTGCGACGCCGGCGACGCTATCGCTGCCGGCTGCTACAAACAGCCCACTGGGCTGTTTGTCAGCTTTCGTAGTCGGCGTTGATGTGGACGTATTCGTGGGTGAGATCGTCGGTCCAGACGGTGGCCTCGGCGTCCGAGCCGGTGTTCAGGTCGATGTCAATGTGGACTTCGCGCGGGGTCATGTCGACCTCGCTACGGTCGCGGCCGGCACCGCCGTTCTCGCAGATGCGCACGCCGTTGACGTCCACGGTCACCTTGTTCGAATCGTAAGGCGCGACTTCAGGTGGCACAGTGCCCAGGGAGCTGACGATGCGGCCCCAGTTCGGATCGTTGCCGGAGATGGCGCACTTGAGCAGGTTCGAGGCGGCGACGGCACGACCACAGGCAAGTGCCGCGTCTTCGCTGGTGGCACCGGTGACGGTGATACGGATGTCGTGGGAGGCACCTTCGCCGTCGCCGATGATCTGGCGGGACAGGGATGCGCAGGCCTCACGCACCAGCTTGTTGAATTCGTCCTTGTCCGGTTCGACGCCAGAGGCACCGGAGGCGAGCAGCAGGACCGTGTCGTTGGTGGACATGCAGCCGTCCACGTCGATGCGGTTGAACGAATGTTCGGCAGCCACAGCGAGTGCGGCCTGCATCTGACCGGCGGAGACAACCGCATCGGTGGTGATGACGCACAGCATGGTGGCCAGCTGCGGGGCAATCATGCCCGAGCCCTTGACCATGCCGCCGATCTTCCAGCCTTTGGAGCCGGTCAGTTCGACCGTCTTCGGCTTGGTGTCGGTGGTCATGATGGCGTGGGAGGCGTCGGTGCCGGCTTCGGCGGTGGCGGCAAGAGCCTCATGGGCACTCTTGGCACCAGCCAGCACGTTGTCCAACGGCAGCAGTTCACCGATGAGACCGGTGGAGCAGACAGCCACATCATTCGGTTCGGCGCCGATGAGCCCGGCGACCGTTTCCGCGGTGGCGACGGACTGGGCGTAACCGGCCTCGCCGGTGCAGGCGTTGGCACCGCCGGAGTTCAGAATCACGGCCTTGACGTGACCGTCGGCGACGACCTTATGGCTCCACTGCACCGGGGCGGCACAGAAACGGTTCGAGGTGAACACGCCTGCAGCCGCGTCGAGCGGGCCGTTGTTGACCACGAGGGCCAAGTCCTTCTTGCCTTCGACGGATGAAATACCAGCCGCCACGCCGGCGGCGGAGAAACCTTGTGCAAATGTAACGCTCACGGTGCTACTCCGATCTTGGTCAGGCCCGCGTCTTCCGGCAGGCCTAGTGCGATGTTCAGTGATTGGACCGCTTGTCCGGCGGTACCACGGTTGAGGTTGTCGATGGCGGCAAAAGCGTAGATGCGGCCGGCCTTGCGGTCGGTGACGACCTGCAGGTGGGCTGCGTTGGATCCGATGATGTTGCCGGTGGCGGGCAGCGTGCCCTCGGGCAGCAGCACCATGAAGTCCTGACCTTCATAGGCCTTGGACCATACGGCGCGAATCTCCTCATCGCTCAGTGTCTTGGCCTTGTCCGTCATGCGGGCGGACACGGTGGCGAGGATACCTCGGGACAGTGGGGGCGAGAATCGGTGTGAAGCCGAGCGTGAATTCGCTGGCTTCGGCCGCGCTCTTGCCGGCCGCGTGGGCGAAGTTCTGCAGGATTTCGGGAATGTGGCGGTGCTTGCCGCCCACCGAATACGGCAGGGCGGATTGCAGGGCCTCGGCGGCAAGCAGGTTGGTGCGCTTGAGATTCTTGCCGGCACCCGAGTATCCGACGACCAGATCGGCCACGATATCCTGCGATTCAACCAGTCCTTCGGCGATGCCGGGCTGGAGGGCCAGCGTGGTGGCGGTGACGTTGCAGCCAGGACCTGCGATGCGCTTGGTGCCAGGAAGCGCCGCACGCTGGCGGGTGTAGGAGCCGTCCGCAGCTTTGCCGGTGATGAGCTCGGGCATGCCGTAGGTCCAATGCTCATAGAAATCGCCGCCGTAGAACTCATCCCAAGCGGCCTGTTCTTCGAGGCGATGGTCGGCGCCCAAATCCACAACCACGGCATTCGGATCGAGCTGCGAGGCGAGCTTGCCCGAAGCACCGTGCGGCAGTGCGAGGATGATAACGTCATGCCCGTTCAGCACTTCGGGCGTGGTATCTTCAACGACCAGATTGGCCAGTTGGGGAAGTATGCGGCATGTGCTTGGCCATCGACTCCCCCACTGAGGAATGGCCTGCCACGCAGGTGATGTCGAAGTCGGGGTGCGCGGCCAGAATGCGCAGCGCTTCACCGCCGGCATAGCCCGTGGCACCGGCCACGGCCACTGTATATTTCGCCATACTCATCTCTTTTCACTGATGTGTCTTCGGATGAGTATACGCGATTATGCAGACTATTGCATATTTATGCAGTGGGTGTGTTGGTATGTGAACGCTACTTATGCGGAGATGGAGTCGGAGGAGGAGCCGGTGCCGCCGGTCAGTTGCTGGAGGGCTTCCTGGTAAAGGCTCATGGCGTCATAGCCATTGAAGGCCATCCAGATGACGGCGATGGTGTACAGCACGTTGATTACCACGGCGGCCACGGCCAAACCGAAGCCCTTCATATGGAAAGTGCGCGTGCGCCACATTGCCACCGCGCCCATCAGTGCCGAGAGCACTGGCACCGGGAAGAACAGGGCGAGGATAAAGGAGATGATCGCATACGAATCCCAGTGCCCGTAGAGTGGGTTCTGGTTTGGATCGTTCAGGTCGATGCCGTGGTAATAATGCGGCTGGTGAGGCTGACCGTTCGGCTGTTGACCATACGGCTGGCCCTGCATGCCCGGGTACCCGCCCGGATATGCGCCCGGACCGGACTGTTGGCCGCCTTGAGCGTACGGCCAGCCGCCCGCCTGCTGATTGCCGGGCCACGCCGGCTGCTGACCATACGGCTGGCCAGCCTGCTGAGATTGTGCCGCGCCACCGTTATCGCCAGCGGCTGCGGCGGAATCCTTCTTAGTATCCGGCTCGGGAGCGCCATAAATATACGGGTTGTAATTCGGCCCGTATTGGCCAGACATAGCACCATATTCAGGCTGCTGGCACTGCCCGTATTTCGGCTTGTCCTGCTCCGCTTGGCTCATGGCGCTCCTCGATTCGGATGATTGGTTGGGTCAGGCGCGCAGCTGGGCGCCGATTTCGGCGGCCTCAGCCACGATGGCCTTGCGGATGGCGTCGCTGTCTTCGGCGGACAGCGTCTTGCTCGGTGAACGGAACACCACCGCATAGGCCAGGGACTTCTTGCCCTCGCCCACCTGTTCGCCGGTGAACACGTCGAACAGTTCGATGGATTCGAGGTTCGCGCCGGCGGCCTTGCGAATCACGTTCTCAAGCTGGCCTGCGGTCACGGTCTCGTCCACGGTGAAGGCCAAATCCTGCTTGACCGGCGGGAACGTGGAGATCGGCTTGGCCTGGACGGGCTTGCCGGTCAGCGTGGCGAACAGCGCGGTGAGGTTCAGCTCGAAGGCCGCGGAATGGGCCGGGAAGCCGAGCGCCTCGTTGACGCGCGGGTGCAGTTCACCAACCCAGCCGGTGAAGACGTCGCCCACCATGACGCGGGCGGCGCGGCCGGGGTGCCATTGGACTGGCACATCGTCGGCGGCGGGCTGGTCGAGTTCGATTGCGGCACCGATACGGCCGGCGATGCGGCGCACGGCCTCGACGGCGTCGGACCAGTCGACCGGGCGCTTGCCGCCCATCCAGCCGTCGTCCTCGGCCAGACCGGTCAGGATGCCGGCCACATGGTCGGGCTGTTCGGGCAGACCGGCGTCAAGCGCGGCGAGCTGTTCGTCGGTGGGCGCACGCCGCCGGGCAGTGCCGGGATGGCGGGCGCGTTCGGATCCCACAGGTAGACGTGGCCGAGCTCGTACAGGGACACGTTTTCGATGCCGCGGCGGATGTTGCGCTGCACGGTGGTGGCCAGGGTCGGCAGAATCTCGCGACGCAGGTACGGACGGTCGCCGTAGAGCGGGTTGGCGATCTCGACGCTGACCTTCTTGGTGGCTTCCGGGTCGAAGCCGAAGGCCTTGTAATCGTCGTCACCCACGAACGGGTAGCTCAGCGATTCGACCATGCCGAACTCGGCGAGCTCGTCCGCCACGCGACGGCGACGCTGCTGGTCCGGGGTCAGGCCCACCAGACCCTCGACCGGTGCCGGCGGCACGGTGATCGGAATCTGGTCGTAGCCGACCAGTCGGGCGATCTCCTCGACCAGGTCGCACGGCTCGTTCAAGTCCGGACGCCAGCTCGGCGCGGTTACGGCGAACTCACCGTTGCCGCCACCGGCCACCGTGCAGCCAATGTCGGTCAGGATGTCGGAGATGCGGTTGATGTCCACGTCGAGGCCGGCTACGCGGGCCACTTCGGAGGCCTTGAAGTGGATGGCCTTGGCGCGCGGCGTGTTGTTCACGTCGTTCGGGTGTTCGCTGGGCTCGCCGTTGCCGTACTTGGCCATGAGTTCGGCGGCCATCTGGGTGGCGGCAGGCTGCAGCGCGGTGTCGACGCCACGTTCGAAGCGGCGGGAGGCCTCGGATGGAATCTTGTGGCGACGGGCCGAACGGGCGATGGTCACCTGATCGAAGTGCGCGGCCTCCAGAAGAATGTTCTTGGTGTCGGCGGTCACTTCGCCATACAGGCCGCCCATCACACCGGCAAGGCCGAGGATGCGCGAGCCGCGTTCGCCGTTCGGCGAATCGGTGATAAGCAGATCTTCGACGCTCAGGTCATGTTCCTTGCCGTCCAGGGTGGTGAGTTTCTCACCCTCGTTGGCGCGGCGCACGACAATCGGGCCTTCGAGCTTGTCGAGGTCGTAGGCGTGCATCGGCTGGCCGAGGTCAAGCATCACGTAGTTGGTCACGTCCACGGCCAAGGAGATGGAAGCGCATGCCGGCGCGGATCAGGCGGCGGCGCATCCAGTTGGGCGTGTGGACGTTGGGATTGAAGTCCTTGACGATACGCGCGTAGTAGCGGTCGCAACCGGGCACGCCGTGAATCGGATTGTTATCGTCGATTTCAACATCGATGTCCACCGGGGTGCCGGGCTGGTAGTCAGCAGGTTCCGGGGCCTTCTCGTTGAGTGCCACGGCCGGATCGGTGTAGGCGGCACCGGTGGAGTGGTGGTATTCGCGGGCCACGCCACGGTAGGACAGCGTGTAGCCACGGTCCGGGGTGATGTTGATCTCAAGCAGAGGCTGGTCGAGGTGCAGCAGGTGCATGGCGTCCTGACCAGGCTTCAGAGCCTCGTATTCAGCCTCGGAGAAGCCATACTGACGCAGCAGGATGATGCCATTGTGGTTGTCGCCCAGACCCAGCTCACGTTCGGAGGCACACATGCCGTTGGAGATGTGGCCGTAGGTCTTGCGCGGTTCGATCTTGAAGTCGCCGGGCAGCACGGCACCGGGCAGGGTGACGACGACCTTTTCGCCGGCCTTCATGTTGGGCGCGCCGCAGATGATGCCGCGCGGCACCTTGTTGCCGTCTTCGTCGGTCTCGTTCCATTCGTCGCCGCAGTCCACGTGGCACCAGTTGATGGTCTTGCCGTTCTTCTGCGGTTCGGGGGTGGCGTCGACCACGTAGCCGACCACAATCGGGCCGGTCACCTGAGAGGAGTGAATCTCCTCTTCCTCAAGACCCACCTTGACAAGGTCCTTGGCGAGCTGTTCGTAGGTCAGGCCTTCGGGAACCTCGACATGGTCCTTGAGCCAATCGATATCGATCATAGGCATGGCTGAATCACTCCCCCATCACAAACTGTTCGGCGAAACGCACGTCACCTTCGACCAGGTCGTGCATGTCGTTGATGTCGCTGCGCAGCAGGAGCGTGCGCTCCATGCCGACGCCGAAGGCGAAACCGGTGTAGACGTCCGGGTCGATGCCGGCGGACTTCAGCACGTTCGGGTTCACCATGCCGCAGCCGCCCCACTCGAGCCAGCCGGGGCCGCCCTTCTTGTCGGGGAACCACAGGTCGAGCTCGGCGCTCGGCTCGGTGAACGGGAAGTAGCTCGGGCGCAGGCGCGTCTTGGCTTCAGGGCCGAACATGGCGACGGCGAGCTTGTCCAGCACGCCCTTCAGGTCGGCCATGGTCAGGTGCTTGTCGACGGCGAGGGCTTCGCACTGGTGGAACACCGGAGTATGGGTGGCGTCCAGCTCATCGGTGCGGAACACGCGGCCCGGGGACGCGATGTACAGCGGCACTCCACGGGTCAGGAGGGCACGGACCTGATCGGAGGAGGTCTGCGTACGCACCACCATGTTGGAGCCGACGAAACCGGCGGCGTCCTTGGCTTGATTGCCCTTGACGTAGAAGGTGTCCTGCATCTGGCGGGCCGGATGGTCCGGGCCGAAATTCAGGGAGTCGAAGTTGTACCATTCGGCTTCGATTTCCGGGCCGGAGGAGATCTGCCAGCCCATGGAGATGAAGAAGTCCTCGACGTCCTCCATCAGCTTAGGCAGCGGGTGACGGGCGCCCAGAGGCTTACGGCTCACCGGCAGCGTCATATCCACGGTTTCGGCGGCAAGCGCGGCCTTCTCGGCGGCTTCCTTGAGCTCGACCTCCTTGGGACCATAGGCGCGGCCGAAGTCGGCGCGCAGCTTGCCCATGAGCTTGCCGGCTTCCTTCTTCTGGTCGGCGGGCAGGGAGCCAATGGCCTTGCTGGCCTTGGTCATCGCCGAATCGGCACCTGCGTACGTTGTCTTGATGGCCTTGAGCTCCTCCAGGTTGGAGGCGTTCTGGATTTTCTCGATGCCCTCGGCAACCTCAGCGGTCACCTGGTCGGCGTCGAACACCATTTGTTCTGCCACGAGAACCCTTTCGTCTGATGTTTTCTCAGCGTTTCACAGCGTTTTTACCGGTTTCACATTCTTTCAACATGACCCGACATAGACAGCGACATCAGCATCACCGCGGCCGAGGTGCCGAGGTTCAGCGATTCGGCCTTGCCATAAAGCGGGATGGAGACGATGCGGCCGCAGCGCGTGAGGATGTCCGGTTCCAAGCCACGCGCCTCATTGCCGAACAGCACGGCTTTCGGAGCCTCGACCGCCGCCTTGTCCGCCAGTACTGCGGGCAGGCTTTCCGGCTTGCGTTCTTCGGTGCCGTATACGTCGGCGGCCCAGACGTCCATATTATGGTCGCCTGTCCAGGTGAAGAATTCGTCGGTGCTCATGGCGAGTACCGGCAGATGGAACAGGGAGCCTGCGGTGGAGCGGATGACCTTGGGATTCAGCACGTCCACGCAGTCGTCCACGAAGATTACGGCGTCGCAGCCGGCCGCATCGGCCGCACGGATCACGGTGCCGGCGTTGCCCGGGTCGCGCACCTGCCAGAAGGCGGCAATCTGCGGGGCCCGACCGTTCTTGCCAAGTTCGACGTCATCGGCTCCGGCGTGCATGGACTCGGCATTGCCGACGGCCGCGATGCCTTGGGCGTCCGGACTGATGCGGCGCATCACGTCGCCGGTGCAGTAGTGCACATAAATCGTGGCATCCTGCGAGGTTTCGACGATCTTCTCCAACGTGGAGGAGATGATACGCGGATGTTCCAGCGCCTGCGAAACCTCTACATACAGGTCCTGCACCACGTCCGGCCGCCAAGTGACGGCCTCGCGCACGGATTGCGGGCCTTCGATAAGAAAACGGCCCGAACGTTCGCGGCCTTTGGCGCGGGTCAGATCGGCGATGCGGCGCACGCGGTCGGATTTCGGATTATCAAGAATCTGGGCGTTGATGGGCATAGCCACTACCCTACTGCCGGGTCATTACGTCAGTCGCGAGACTGAGGGTGGTCGAGGCTGGAACCACCCCAGTCGGCTACGCCGACAGCCCCCGCCAGCGGGGGCATCATAAGGCGTTCAGACACCTTGAAAGGCACTGTGCTAATCTGTCGCCTTTCAGACACCCTGAAAGGCACTGTGCCAGTCTGCCGCCTTTCAGACACCCTGAAAGGCGAAGTGCCAATTCCCGGTGCCGACGGCTACGCCTATGGAGGCCAGCGGGACGGCCAGACAGATGACGTAGAAGATCCAGTCGATAGGCTTCAGACGCGAGATGCGGGCTTGGGAACGTGGGGCGCCGGAGCCGAAGCCGCGCGCTTCCATGGCGGTGGCAAGTTTGGTGGCACGCCGGATGGAGAGCACCAGCAGTCCGAACGCTTGGAGAGGGCACGGGCGATGGCGTTACCGTCACCAAGGCCGCGCGAACGCTGGGACAAGCCGAGTGCGCGCCAATCTTCCTGCAGCAGCGTAAACATGCGCAATCCGGCCAATCCGCCGTATACGAATCGCGGTGAGAAGTGCAGAATCTCAACCAGACCGTCCGCCAAATCAGTGGGATCGAGGCCCAAGGCCAGAATCACGCCGGGTACGGCAATGGCCGCCACCCTGATAGCCGTGGCGATGGCCAGATTGATGGATCCCTCGCTGATCACAATCCAGCCACCCTGCCACAGGATCTCGCCCGAGGTGCGGCCGTAGAGGAACACGGAGATAAAACTGCCGGCGGCGGCGATCCATACCGGCCAGGTCTTACGGCATACGGTCCACGGAGCCACGCCACCAATCCACAGCAGCACGAATTCGATGCCGAGCGCCGTGGATGCGGATACCGCATCCAGACTGATGAACATCGGAATGCACAGCAACAGCGCACCGATGATGCGACTGACCGCGTTGATGCGCGCGATGAACCATGAGGGCGATGAGGCTTTGACCGGCTCCACGCGCGTTTCCTGCGGGCTGACGGTTACCACGTCACTCATGCCTTCGCCTCCTCGAACATCACACGTCGTGCGCCCAGCGCATCCACCAGCGCCTCATCGTGCGTCACCATGATCACGCACGAGCCTTGGTCGCGGATGGCGGCGATCAGCTTGACCATTTCATTCCACGTACTGAAATCCTGTCCGAATGTCGGCTCGTCCATCACCAACACTTTGGGTGC
>ENA-OQJC01000429-OQJC01000429.1-human-gut-metagenome-genome-assembly--contig:-NODE-429-length-12896-cov-3.234317_pt1 | contig 12896 bp, 17 predicted proteins | sample MGYA00242600_ERZ504766 | MGnify/ENA primary metagenome ERZ504766 (study PRJEB26092, sample SAMD00036364) | human gut metagenome | host: Homo sapiens | study: EMG produced TPA metagenomics assembly of...
GTCACAATTTGTGGGATATTTTGCCCGGATGAGGGCGCCGTAGCGGGCTACGGCAACTGAATTCGGGTGAAATATCCCGCAAAGTGGGGCGTGCAGATTGCGGGAATGATTTTTCAGACACGCTCTAACCCCCAAGATTACATTTTCACTTTTCGCAGCATCTTCTGACTGCAAATATAACAAAAATAATAACCTCTACACCTGTTGTGCCAAGTAGCCCGATAACCACTGTTCACTCCGTTCACAGCAGCCTGACCACTCAACTTTGTTACTGATATCTATTATATAATTGCATTCAGAAAATTACTTGTGTTATAATAGCAAAAACAGTACAATATTCACTTTTTCTGTTTTAATCATAAAATTTCTGTAAATTTTGTAAGGAGGAAAGTTCTTTGCATGATTTAAACCATAATGAAGACCGTCCAAGAGGCACTTATGAGTTTCCATTTGAGTTTCATCACATCGATCATACACATCCCAGATATGTCATGTCTTATCACTGGCATGTGGAATATGAAATAATTCGTATTCTGGAAGGTTACTCTTACTGTCACTTTAGTACGAAAAAAGTTTTACAGCAGTTAAGAATGATGTCATTTTTGTACATAGCGGAATTCTTCATTCAGGAATTCCCCATGATTGTGTATATCAGTGCATTGTTTTTGATATGAACACTTTTTTGTAAAAACAAATACCTGTATGCGGAGAATATATCCAGAAAATCCTGCATCAGGAAACAATGCTTTTTCCACATTTTTCAGATGAGCATCCACAGATTCTGAACTGTATTTCTGTTCTGTTTGATGCCATGTATGAAAAAGATACCGGATATGAGCTGACTGTATTTGGACAATTTTACCACTTTTTTGGTTTGATTTTCAGTAATCATTACTTTATCGAAAATCCTACCCGAACGCGCAGAGACTATAAACGTATTCTCCAGTTGAAGCAGGTTCTGGAATTTATACGAAAAAAAATTATGCCAATCCTATCACACTTCAGGAACTGTCTGCTTCTGTCTCTATGTCACCGAAATATTTCTGCAAATTTTTTTCGGAAATGACCCATCAGACTCCTGTAGATTATCTGAACAGACAGCGAATCGAAGAAGCCTGTTTCCAGCTGGCAGCTACTGATGATTCAATCACAGAAATTGCTTACAGGAACGGATTTAATGATCTGAGTTATTTTATACGTACTTTTAAGAAATACAAAGGCATGACTCCCGGGAAATATAAGCGAAGATAAATCAGTACATCGCAAAAAGACCAGAACAGCTCTCTTCAGAACTGTTCTGATCTTTTTAATACTCCTTCACAACTGTCTGGTGCCTTCAACAGCGGACTGCCAAATAGTTGTCATCCATCTTACAATATTTCATTTAACACAGACTGACCATACTCTGCCAGACTATGGTCTTCTTCTCCTGTACCGCCGCTGATTCCAAGTCCACCGATAATTGTATTTCCGGACTTCAGCGGAATACCGCCGCCGAAAATAACGATTTTTCCACCATCCAGCTTGTCAACGCCATAAAAGGTTCCTCCGGGCTGTGCGATCTTCGAAAGTTCCATTGTAGACATCTTCACTGCCACTGCAGTATAAGCTTTCTTCATTGCCACATCGAAGCTTACAAGGAATGCTCCATCCATCACATGGACCGCAACCGGATTTCCTTCCGGATTGCAGACCGCGATTACCGCACGCTGCCCTCTGCGCACAGCTTCCTGCTCCAGTCTCTCGATCAGTTTCTTCGCTGTATCCAATGTTATCCTGCTCTGAATTCCCATTCGTTTAAGAACCTCCTGGATGACGGCTTCATTGATATCTGCCGTCTTTTTTAATACATCTGTATTACTGTCGGACGGTTCCGGCAATGCATCTGTATTATTATCAGACGTTTTCGCCAATGCACCCGCATGATCATCAGACAGTTCCACTGAAAGATCAGAGTAATACTCTATATATCTCGCCAAAATATACAGATAATCCGAAAGGCGGTTAAGAAATCTCTTACTCTCTGTATCTGCGCCAAACTTCACGCTGACCTGTGCAAGGCAGCGCTCTGTTCTTCTGGCAACAGTACGTGCAATATCTATCTCTGCAGCCAGTCGGCTCTTTCCTGTAAGCTTCTCCGGAACAGGCTTTTCGCACAGTGCTTCCAGTTTATCTGTTTCCGCCTCCAACACTGCTGTTTCCTTTTCACTGACTTTACAGTCACGATCATATGGGTTACTGACTCCCGCTGCGATCAGATCAAGATTCTTTTGAATACGTTCAAGAAGCTGAAGTATTTCTGACTGACGGAGCATACTTTTTACAAGTTCAATATGACTATTCAGTTCATCAGCCTCACCCATAAGGCGGATACGGTCATCAGACTTGGAAATATTACCAGCATGAGCCATATCTGTAATTCCTCTGTCTCCTCTTTTTGTATAAATACTCATCTCTTCTCCATCTCCTGTATCTGATTTCAGCAGCAGTCAGCATCTGCCGGAAATTATTGTCTTCATTTTCAGAATGACCATAATTTCGTATAAATCTTTATAATATCTTCTTTAGTCGGAACTCTCGGATTATTCACTGTGCAGGCATCTGCAAGTGCTGCGTCTGCCATCTTGTCAATTGCTGCAAAATATTCTTCCGGTGCAATTGTTCCCAGTTCCTGAATCGTCAGCGGAATATTCATCTCTTTCTGCATAAACTGAATCCAGTTTACCAGAGAACGGACCGTCATTACTTTATTATAATTGCTCAGTCCGAGAATGTGCGCAACATTGGCGTATCTCTTTACAGCCGGAAGATACTCTTTCTGGCTCTTACTGTGCTTATTGATATCAGAATTAAATTCTACGATATGCGGAAGCAGCATAGCATTTGCCCTTCCATGCGGAATATGGAACATTGCTCCCAGCTGATGAGCCATGCTGTGAGTGATTCCAAGACCTGCTGTATTAAAGGATAAACCAGCCAGACAGGAAGCTACATGCATTTTTTTACGCGCATGCATATCACTGCCGTCCAGATATGCTCTCAGCAGAAATACCCCGCAAATTTCAATCGCTTTCTCCGCAAGTGCAGAAGAGAATTCATTATGTGCAGTACTTACGTATGATTCCAGCGCATGTGTAAACACGTCCATACCAGTATCCGCTGTGATGGCCGGCGGAACACTCCTTACAAGTTCTGCATCCAGAATTGCTTCATCTGCTGTAAGGCTCTCTGAGATCAGCGGATATTTTACATGTGCTGCAGTATCGTTTACTACTGCAAAAGAAGTAACTTCTGATCCGGTGCCACTTGTCGTCGGAATTGCGATCAGACCTACTTTTCCGTAATTGTTGATCTTCAGTGCAAATTCTCTGATTGCCTTGGAAGAATCAATCGCAGAACCACCACCGACTGCAACAACTGCTTCCGGCTGATATTCCAGGAACTTCTTTACCCCTTCTGCAATCTTGTCCACAGGTGCATCCGGCACAACGTCATGGAAAATATCGTATTCAATACCTGCACTGTTTAAAGGAGCCGTGATCAGATTGATCATTTTACTTTGTACCACAAATGGATCTGTTATAATGAGAACCCTTTTATACGGGATCTCTTTTAATCTGTCTAACGCGTTATCCCCAAAATGGATCGCGGTTTTCATCTCAAAAGTATTCATTGTATCATACTCCTATTTTCTTTGTCAGACAGGATATAGGCATTTTACATTAAATTTCTCAAAGTGCTTCTTCCAACGTTCTGTCGGTTCTTTGTCCGTCACTATAATATCTACTTCTTTCATGCTTCCAGCTACGGAAAACGCTGTCTGATCAAATTTAGAACTGTCAACAACCAGAATTCTCTTTCGTCCGGAACCGATCATCGCTCTCTTGGTAGAGCCAAAAGCTTCCTGCGATTCCATAATCCCCCATTCCAGATCCAGCGCCTTACACGAAAAGATAACCTTATCTACATAATAAGAACGTATGGATTCGTCTGTCTTTGATCCAAGAAAAGACCAGATATCCTTCTTTCATTACGCCTCCGGTGGAGATAATGTTCCACCCGGATACATCAGCTAACTCCAGAAGTATTTCCATGGAATTGGTAATTACGGTAAGACGTTCTTTTCCTTTAATGCTTTCGCCACAAAAACTGCCGTAGTACTCGCATCCAGAAAAATATGATCTCCGTCTTTCACAAGGGAAGCTGCAAGTTCAGCCATTTTCTGCTTTCCTGTAACATTCTGGTTCTTACGTACATTAAAAGGCAAATCAATGCTTACATCCTCATTGATCACAGCACCGCCATAACTTTTTATCGCAAGTCCTTCCTTTTCAAGTTTATCCAGATCACGGCGTATGGTCTCTTCAGAGACGTCATAAAGCTGGCTCAGCTCGCTGACCACCACTCGCTTTTCTGCCTGTAATTTTTCGAGAATCAGATTTCTTCTCTCCAGTGCAAGCATATCTTTGCCTCCTTTTTTCGAGAAATTTTTTATAAGTGTCAGGGTCAGAAACTTCTTACCCCGGATATTATAAAATACTGTCGATCATTCTTCTGTCAGGATGTGCGATAACGGAAGAATCCAGGTACATACCCTTGGCAGCTACAAGTTCTTTTGCCCTGTCAATGGAAGCCTCTACCGCAGAAACTTCACCGGTGATCATCATATATGATTTTCCGCACATACCTTTGGCAATACGAAGTTCTATCAGATCTACGATCGCAGTCTTAGCTGCCTGGTCTGCTGCTTCGATAATGGAAGCTGCATCATAAGTTTCAAGAATTCCCAGCGCACTGATATCTTCTACCTGAGTAGTTCCGTAAATTGCCGGGAAAATGGATTCATGCGGATTGCCCAGCACAAAGCTGTCAATGCATTTATCCTCATATGTAGTTACTGCCGTATCAACGGCGGCCTTTACCGCACTTAAGTCACCGGTAATAATTGCAATATATTTACCAGGACATACGGTCTGTGCCTCGACGATCTCTACCTCAGATGTTTTTACCATAGCATCTGCTGCAGTAACGCCTGTAGATGTGGTTTTAAATTCAATCATTCCGATTGCTTTACTCATTTTGTGCACGTCCTTTCTACTTTACTGCAATAATAATGTAACGGTCTGTTACTTCTGTTACTTTACCGCTGACAGAAGCATGAATACCAACGCTTAAGCCCTGTGCCGGCTGTGCGATCATCTGCCCTCTTGTTACCTCATCACCGGCTTTGACCACTGCCTGTGCAGGTGCTCCGATGTGCTGGCTCAATAATATCCTTACTTTCTTAACCTGTACAAGTTCTTCTTTCAGAGGAGCATCCTTGTCATATCTCGTAAGACCAAGTCGCGCCATCAGACGTTCTTCCGGAACCTTACGGTATTCTCTGGATTCCTGTACCGGTTTCGGCTGTACACCCTGCGGAGGACGGATACCTGCTTTTCTCAGACCGCCCTTCATATCTGCGAGAAGACTTCTCGGTGCAAGACTCTGAGGACATGAGTACATCTCACATACACCGCAGGAACTGCAGAAGGAAGCATCTATATATGGATTCAGGTCTCTGAAATCATTATTTGATGCAGCTCTCATAAATTTCGCCGGATCGATCGGATGTCCCAGATTATGTCTCGGACATAAATCTGTACAGGTATTGCACTGGCAGCAGATAGATGCTGCACGTTTTAAATCTATGGAAGAAGTCCGCTGCTTCTTCGCTACAATAAGATGGTCTTTTGGAAGGACCAAAATCGCATTTGTTGTCTTTGTCACCGGATCTGAACCATTTCCGATACGCCCCATCATCGGGCCGCCTACGAAATAGACAGGATCCTTCACTGTTGTGCTGCCTGCCTGTGCTACCACTTCCTCCAGAGTACATCCCAGGGGAACTCTCACTGTAACAGGATCACTTACTTCTGCAACAACAGATACATATTTGTCTGTAACCGGCTGCTTCTCTTCCACAGCACGATATACATTGTATACAGTTTCAACGTTAAATACAGCTACTCCCTGCTCGATCGGCAGTCCTCCCGGCCGTACTACTCTTCCGGTTGCCTCATAAATAAGTACAACCTCATCTCCCATCGGATAAACTTCGTCCAGAAGATGCAGCCTCATGCCAGGAAATTCTTCAATATGCTGATTTAATGCATGAATTGTCTGTACATAAGACTTCTTAATTCCAATAATTGCTTCAGAAGCACCAACCGTCTCCTGGATCATATGGAATGTTTTCATAATTTCATATGCGTGTTTTTCCAATAACTAGTCTGTGTAATTTCAGTAATGGTTCACACTCTGCACAGTTCATAAGAATGATATTAGCCTTGTCTGTAAGCTTCATATAAGTAGGGAATCCGGCTCCGCCGGCACCTACCACACCATTCTGCTGTATAATATCCTGTAATTCTTTGATTTCCATGGCGTTACTCCAATCCTGCACCGTCATCAATGATACCGACAATTGCGGCATCTACTGGTGCTGTTTCTACGCCGCAGCCTATTCTTGCTGCGCTTCCCTGTGCCACCAATACATATTCACCAACTCCGGCTCCGATCATATCGATCGCAACCAGCTGGCTCAGGTCGCCTTTCATATGATGCACAGGCTCGATAATCATAAATTTACTTCCAATCAGCTTCTCACTCTTTCGTGTGGATACCACACTTCCTACAACTTTGCCTACGATCATATGAGCCTCCAAATTGTTTCTGATAATAATATTGGGGGCAAATACTTCTGCCCCCAATTAACGCTTAAGGGTTTCTGTTCAAAAACCTTATCGTGCAGGCACGAACGGCTTTTTGACCTTTGGCCCCCGATATTATTTAATTATTGTTACGGTAGTGCCTGTAGCAATCTTTGCTGCATTTGCTTCATCTGTATCAATATGCATTTCCAGTGTAAAGCTGTCGTCTACACGGATCTTGACCTGATTGAAGATGGTTCCTCTCTCATTATCTGCCTTTACTGATACGATATCGCCGTCCTTCACACCTGCAGCCTGTGCATCTTTCGGAGACATATGTATATGGCGCATTGCCACGATACATCCCTCTTTCAGATAAACTGCTCCTTTGGGACCTATGATTGCGATTGGTGCACTTCCTGCAACGTCTCCGGATTCGCGAACCGGAACATTCATTCCAAGCTTAATGGCATCTGTCGCAGATACCTCAACCTGTGAAGCTTTACGCACCGGTCCAAGGATTCTTACATTCTCAATGGCACGAAGTTTCAGTCCCACAATGGTAACTGTTTCATTAGAAGCAAACTGACCTCCCATCAGCTCTTTCTTCTTCGTAAGCTGATATCCGGGTCCGAACAATGCTTCTACATGTTCCTGTGTCAGGTGAATGTGTCTTGCGGAAACCCCGATGGGAACCATGAATCCATCGCCTTTTTTTTCATTCTGATTGATTGCCTGAATGACCATTCTGGTAATCAGTTCAATATTATTAGATTCCAAGAATACACCTGCTTTCTGTCAAATATGACGGATTATAACCATCCGGCAGTCTGCTGTGCAGATACCGGACAGTTACGATGGATTACTATTTTAATACAGGCAGGATTTTCTCTACATCTGTATGTGGTCTTGGGATTACGTGTGTAGCAACTAATTCACCAAGTCTGGATGCTGCTGCGCTTCCGCTTTCTACTGCTGATTTAACAGCTCCTACATCTCCACGTACCATAACTGTTACAAGTCCGGATCCGATCTTCTCTGTTCCTACTAATGCTACGTTAGCAGCCTTGCACATCTGGTCTGCTGCTTCGATTGCTGCTGTAAGTCCTCTGGTTTCTACCATTCCTAATGCTTCCTGTGTCATAACTTTTTCCTCCTTATGAGATACTGTTTCCTTTATCTGTTCTTTCTGGGATTCTGTTTTATTTGCTGTTTCTGCCGCCGTATCTGCCGTCTGAGCTTTTACTTCCGGTTTTGAAGAAGTTTTTGCTTTCGTTCTTCTTGGAGCGGCTGCCTTTTTAGGGGCATTTTTATCTGCTTCCGGTTTCTTCTCTTCAGCCATTATTCATCCCCCTGATTGTTCTTCCAGCGACTTGCACTTAATTCCACCATTCTGACGATTTCTTCGTGGGGACGTGCAATTACTGCATAACTTACCGGTTTCTTGATCGCACCTGTCGCTGCTGCATTTACTGCTTCTGTAACGGCAGATACATCGCCTTCAACTATAATAGTAACCAGTCGTCCGCCCAGCTTACGTTCCCATGACGCCAGCTCAACGTCTGCAGTTTTGCACATGATGTCCAGTGCATCGATTGCTGCAACGACACCAGTGATTTCTATAAATCCATATGATTTACTCATGAGCGAACTCCTTTTTTATACTTCTCAATCTGCTGGTCAGATGCTTGGAAGGATTTTCTCTACGTCTGTATGAGGTCTCGGAATTACATGAGTAGCAACTAATTCGCCAAGTCTGGATGCTGCCGCGCTTCCACTTTCTACTGCTGCCTTAACAGCTCCTACGTCTCCGCGTACCATAACTGTTACAAGTCCGGATCCAATCTTCTCTGTTCCTACTAATGCTACTTCAGCTGCTTTTGTCATTGCATCAGCTGCTTCAATTGCTGCTGTAAGTCCTCTGGTTTCTACCATTCCTAATGCTTCCTGTGCCATTTCTGCTTCCTCCTGAATCTACAAATAAATATCTGATTATATTTTAACTGATGCCCAATGGATATGCAACTGCTAATCCTTATCCAGGGCGCTGATCTTCAGCTATTTTTTCCGTTCCCTCTTCCGGGTTCGGGATCACATAATGCTGTACCACACCAGTCATTCTGTTTGCAACTTCCATGCCTGCTTCCACAGCCGCTGTAACATCAGTTACACTTCCTCTGAATTTAATGCAGACAAGGAGCGGTACCGGCAGGCTGTCAGCATTGGCTGGTTTGTTTTTATCAAAAACCTCCAGGCGGACATTTGCTGCCTTGCATCCGGCATCGCCTGCTACAAAGGCTGTCGCCAGCCCGAATACCTCTAAAATTCCTACAGCTTCTGCCATTTCTTTTCTCCTCTATTGCCAGGCTTATTATTTGTTGCTACTGTTCACTCCGTTCACAGCAATACTCTTTGCGGGATATTACCGGTGAACAGCAACTATTTGTTTACAACTGCGATCTTAAGTCCTGTCATTGCCAGGTTTGTCTGAAGAGCTTCATTGATCTGCTCTAACGGGAACTTATCTGTGATCAGTTCAGACATCGGAAGACCAATTGCTTTTGCTCTCTTAAGGAAATCAAAGGTTGTTACATAATCTCTCAGAGTATATACCCAGGAACCAACCAGGTTGATCTCTTTAGAGCAGAGGTCAAAGTGCGGATTAATTGTAGCATCTCCACCATTGATGAAGAAGCCAAGTTCACAAAGACCACCACCATTGCGGATAAATTTATAAATGTTTGCATGAGCTTTCGGGTTTCCTGTGCACTGGAATGCGAAATCTGCAAGATGTCCGCCCTGAGCTTCTTTTACAGCTTCTGTCAGTGCTTCGATTCCCTTAAAGTTCATGAAGTTAACGCTTGTGTCTGCACCCATTCTCTTGGCAAATTCAAGACGTTTCTCATTTCCGTCTACTGCGCAGATATGTTCAACCCCCATAGTACGGAGTACTGCAATGCAGATCAGTCCGATCGGTCCGCAGCCCTGAACAACTACTCTGCTGTTGAAACGAAGGATTCCTGTTGTTTTTGCTCTCTCTACTGCATGTACAAGCACTGCACATGGCTCAATGAGAATTCGGGAATCCAGATCCAGATCACTTACATTAAAGAATGTAGTTCCGAAGCTTCCGCCTCTTAAGAAGATGTAATCAGAGAACCATCCGTTGAGATGTACATCATCGTCAGGAAGAAGTCCGTATACATCAGCTCCGCCTACGTTCTTCTTGTTCAGGTCAAACATTGTAATATCAGGATCATCCTTGAAGATCATACAGGTAACAACTTTGTCTCCAACCTTTACAGGTTTTCCTGCTGTGTCAACTTTAACATTCTTACCCATTGCCACGATCTCACCTGTACCTTCATGTCCAAGTGCTACCGGGATCAGGTTAAACGGATCTCTCTTAAATTCGTGTGCATCTGTACCGCATACGCCGCATCCTTCAACTTTAACCAGGATATCATCATCTCCGATTGGCGGGATTGGATATTCTTTGATGTCAAAATGCTCTTTCTCAGTTAATACAGCTACTCTGGCTGTCTTCGGGATTCCAGTTGATGCTGCCGGTGCAGAAGCTGCTGCCGGTGCATTTCCTGTCATGCCGGAGAGAACCTGTTTCACGATTTCTTCTATATTTACATTATTCATGTCCATGTTCTTTCTCTCCTTATATCAATTCTTATCGAATACAGAGACTGTCTGCCATTACGCAGCGTCTTCTCTTGGTGAATGTGCTTGCGCATGTAAGGCCTTCACCTGTACGGCTTGCAATGGTAAATGTACAGTAGCCTTCACCGCCAAATCCCAAAGCTGCATAAGACGGTGCATTCTTAACAAGAATTGCTGTATCAATTGCTTTCGCATATTTTGTGATATTATCAATATTCTTTGAATGAATATGTGCGGAATGACGATTGCCATGTTCTAACCAGACTGCCTGCTCTACTGCATCATCAAAATCTCTTGCTCTTACAACACCGAGGATCGGCATCATCAGCTCAGTAGTGATCAGAGGGTGTTCCTTTGGCCCCTCAAATACGATACAGCGGATATTTGCAGGTACATTTACTCCGATCATGGAAAGGAGTGTTCTTGCATCCCGGCCTACGCATTTACGGTTCAGCTTTCCGCCTGCCAGAACAACTTCTGTAAGTTTGTCCTGCTCTTCCTTAGAAGCAAGATAGCAGTCATTCTCAGTTACAAGATAGTGCATCAGCTCATCTACGATAGAGGAAACTGCTACGATCTCTTTCTCGGCAATACATGGAAGATTGTTATCAAATGTACATCCGTTTACAATATCTGTGGCTGCTTTGCGGACATCAGCGGTTTCATCAACCAGTGCCGGAGGATTTCCGGCGCCTGCTCCGATACCACGTTTACCGGAAGAAAGAACTGCAGTTACAACTCCAGGTCCGCCGGTTGCAGCGATAAGCGGGATGTCTTTATGTTTCATCATCACATTGCTTGTCTCAAGTGTAGGTTTCTCTACAGTAACTGCAATGTTGTCAGGACCACCACACTCTAATGATGCTTCATTTAAAAGATTGATTGCATAAATGGAAGTTTTGATCGCTGCAGGATGAGGATTGAATACAACTGTATTTCCTCCTGCAAGCATTCCCATTGTATTACATAAAATTGTTTCACTTGGGTTGGTACATGGAGTGATCGCACCGATCACACCAAAAGGTCCCATCTCGATAAGAGTTAATCCTCTGTCTCCGGACCATGCAGTTGTTGTAATAACTTCTGTTCCGGGAGTCTTGTCAGCTACAAGATGATGTTTGAGGATCTTGTCCCCAACATTTCCCATACCTGTTTCCTCCACGCCCATACGAGCCATTACTTCTGCGTTTTCTTTTATTTTCTTACGGATGCAGGTAATTATTTTTTCTCTCTGATCCATGGACATCTTCTTTACGATAAGCTGTGATTTCTTCGTCCGCTTCGATCGCATCATTCATTTCTTTGAAAATACCATGTTTACCAGTCGGAGCGTCTGCAATCTGCATTTTTGCCATTACTTCCTGTACAATTTCCTGTACCATATTCTCATTAATTGGCATGAGACTGTCCTCCTTGATTATCGGTCATCTATACTCTTATTTCATTCCTAACTGAGCCATTACCTGTTTTGTGATCTCAGCAACTAATTCAGCTTCAGATTTGTCTGCTGTTCCTGCTTCCGGCTGGGAATCTCCGCCGCCTACGAAATCATACTGATATCCAGGGAATTTCTTGAATTCGCCGTCATGACATGCGCCGCCGCAGTTATGGCAGTTATGGCCATCTTTATTCAGGCAGAGGTTTGCAGGATGCTTGCCTGCCATACCGAATTTACGGCGGATTTCATACAGTTTCTTAATGTTCTTCTCATCAAATTCCTTAGGTCCGCCAAGAACTTTTGACTGATACAGAAGCTGTGCGTAGAACTCAACAGATTCCATCTTCATGTAAGCTGCGTTTAAGTCTGTGCTCCATGTCAGTGCTCCATGGTTCTCAAGAAGAACTGCATCGAAATATGGAAGGTATTTCTCAAGATTATCCGGAATCTCCATTGTAGATGGTGTACCGTATTCAGCGATCGGAACGCATCCAAGTGAGATAACTGCTTCAGGCATGATCGGCTGTGTCAGCGGAATACCTGCAATTGCAAAAGATGTTGCATAAATCGGATGAGCATGCACAACAGAACCTACGTCCGGTCTCTTCTCATAAACTCTCATATGCATTTTGATTTCAGAGGATGGTTTGAATCCCGGGTTAGCCTGGATCACATTTCCTTCTCTGTCTACTTTACAGATATACTCCGGTGTCATAAAACCTTTGGATACACCTGTAGGTGTGCAAAGAAATTCGTTGTCGTTCAGTTTTACAGAGATGTTACCATCGTTTGCAGCTACCATGTTGCGGCTGTAGATTCTTCTTCCGATGTCGCAGATCTGTTTTTTGATTTCATATTCGTTTACCATGCTCATTTTCCTCCTTAAGGCATTGATATAGTTTTTGACGTTTCTATCTGTGATTTTACACTATCGGTCATAAAAAGTCAATACATTTCCGTTGTTTTAGAACAGGTCCCGGATCGGCACGTCCTCGCGGTAGTGGACGCCGCGCGCGATCTCGTCGCAGCGTTCCAACCACGCGTCCGTGAGCCGGTCCCATCCCTCCGCGGACGGCGTCGGCACCATCAGGTTG